>ORJL010388724.1_pt1 | contig 30864 bp, 18 predicted proteins | sample 1779941 | NCBI WGS metagenome assembly ORJL01 (sample SAMEA104232317, study PRJEB22302) | groundwater metagenome | biome: forest; feature: aquifer; material: groundwater | place: USA | collected 2011-08-07 | depth 5.8 m | reverse complement strand
GAGGAGCGGGGTACCCCTCCCCGAGCCGCAGTGCGCCCCGGTCTTCCTCGAACTCGGCGCAGCCAAACCACTCGGCCACCATCCTGCGGACCAGGGGCATGCGGGTTTGCCCGCCCACCAGGATGACTTGATCGAGCTCCTTTGCGTCGAGTTTGGCGTCGGCCAGCGAGCGCACGCAGTGGGGCCGGGTGCGGGCGATGATGTCGCGCGTGAGGTTCTCAAGCTCGGCGCGCCCGAGCGCATAACTAAAACTGAAGGTGGGTGTGAGGAACGGCAATGTGATCTCGACCTCGGTCTCCGCGGAGAGCCGGATCTTGGCCTGCTCGGCCGCCTCACGGATTCGGGAGAGGAGGGAGAAATCGCCTGCCACATCAGGGCCGCCCGCATCTTTGATCTTCCCGGCGAGAAAATCGACCACGCGCTTGTCAAGGTCGTCGCCGCCCAACCGCGTGTTGCCGTTCGTGGCCAGGACTTGAAAAACGCCTTCGTGCAGTTCCAGGATCGACAGATCGAACGTCCCTCCGCCGAGGTCATAGACCGCAATGCGAGAGCGCTCCTTAAGCCTGTCCAGTCCGTAGGCCAGGGCGGCGGCGGTCGGTTCGTTCACGATTCTCTCGACGGTCAGGCCGGCCAACTCCCCCGCCCTCTTGGTTGCGTTGCGCTGGGCATCGTTGAAGTAGGCGGGAACGGTGATGACGGCACGCGTGACCGGCTCGCCCAAGGCTGCTTCGGCGTCCCGCTTGAGCTTCTTGAGCACCGTGGCGGAGACCTCCTCCGGGGTGATGGCCCGTCCGTGGATGTCGATGACCACAGGGCCGGCCCCTTCCCCCCGGTCGGGGTAGGTGACGAGCATCTCCTCGCGCGCGATCTCGCCGCCGCGGCGGCCCATGAAGCGCTTGACAGAATAGACTGTTTCAGCGGGTCTTGCAGCGCGAACCCGGTTCGCTTTGTGACCCACGATGGGGTCGGCGCCTGCGTTGGGGTAATAAACCACCGACGGCGTGAGACGCTGCCCGTCGGCATCGGCCAGAACGCACGGGATGCCGGCATCCACTATGGCGACAAGTGAATTGGTGGTGCCCAAGTCGATGCCAACAATCTTGCTCACGCGAGAAATGCTGCCACGAAGCCCGTGTGCCGCGCACGCATAAACTGGCCTGCGCCGGTCAGTTCAGGACGCCGAGAGCGCATCCCGAGCTCCTGCCGGGAATCCCGCAGGGATTCTGTCCTCCAGCCCAGGGTCGCGAGGAACGAGCCACCCTGGGTACATGGCGAAGAGGGGAGAACTACCCCAACGGGGTTGCGTCCCGCCAGCGCGCAGCGTCGCCGACACAGACTCCAGCTCTTTCGCGCCAGCCTGAGTCCCCCTCTCGATGCAAAAGCGCTAGATGCAAGTCGAAGGCCGTGGTCTTGACCGCTTTCTGCTCGTCGCCAGTCAGGCGAACAAGGCTGTCAGTGAAGGTGTCGGCGATGAGGATGTCCATGTCAATTCTTCAGGGCCGGACTAGGCCCAGTTTGCGGAGTCGCGAGTCGATCGCCGAAGGCTGACGCTGAAAATGCTCTGCAATTTCAGACTTGCCCTTTCCAGCGATATGCATGGCCGTTAATTCGGCATCTTCGCGCTCCGACCACGGGGCATTCGCCCGCGGATGGTTTGCTTTGGCGCGTTCCATAGCACTGCCCCCGTTGGCCTGGCTTCAGCCTTGGACGGATCCAATTCCACCGCCAGTGTTTCGATTCTCTCATCCAGCCAGACGGCATCTTCGGCGGCAAAGCAGATGTCGTGGTAGTTCAGGTCGGCCGTGCTGTCCACAATCTGCGAGTAGCTATGGCCTGCGGCAATTAGCCTCAGCACCTGGAGACTCTTGGGACTCAATCGGGGCGGCTCATTCACGGTGCTTACAATGCTCGGCAGTACGGATGTTTTTCTGCTTGGCCTCGTCGCGCTTGAGCGTTTCGACGGACTTGAGAGTGGCGGGCTTTTGGGCCATGGCGGTTAAGTCTCGGGCGGGGGTTCTGGTTTGGAAAGCTGCTTTAGAATACGGTCGAAGTTCGATTCGTAGCGTCGGTCCTGTTGGACGCGGAAAACCTCAAACTCCTTCTCGGCTAGGGCGAGAGCGAGGCGTGAGAGACTTTGCCTTTGTCCTGAAGGATTTCCTGTTCGTTAAATTGGGGAAAGGCATCGAGCTTGTCAGTCCAGTCCCGCATCTTCATCAAGCGGCCCCGGCTGGCCTGTAATTCCGCGTAATCAAGGTAGATGTCCACAATGTGGTTGAGTGACTTGAGTTCTGCGGCGCGGAGGTAGTCCTTCAGGCGGTTAGTGGCCCACGTGCGGAACTGAGTGGCACGAGGGCTCTGAACGCGATAGCCGACAGCGATGATGGCTTCCAGGCTGTAGAAGGTGACCGGGCGGACGACCTCCCGCTTGCCCTCTTTCTGAACTACCGAGGATTCCTCGGTAGTTGCGGCGGGATCGAGTTCCTTGTCCGCGAAGATGTTCTTGAGATGGAGAGAAATGTTGTCGGGCGAGCACTCATACAGGTCGGCCATGAGCTTCTGGGTGAGCCACACGTTCTCGTGATCGAAGCGGACTTCCACGCGAGTGCGGCCATCTTCCGTCTCGAAGATGGTGATGTTGTCGGACTGTGGGGGGTGGGGTTCCTGGCTCATTTCGTTTGGGCAGGCTGCGGGGAAACGGGAACCCCGATCATTTTGGCGAACTTGGCTTGCGACCTTGGCGGCGAAGTCGGACTCGATCTGATAAACTTCGGTGAACACCATCTCGTCCTGCTGCGAGACATGCTTCCGCTGTAACCTCGGTTCCAAGTCGGCTTCATCTTGCGTAATGCCCATGGTTGTAGAGGCAAAGCCGTTCTTCTGCACGCTAAAACCGCAGTGCACTCCGATCATTCCCGCACCCTAGCATTCCCATCGTATCAGAACCTCGAGATCCAATCCCGGCCTTGTGCCGATTTTCAGTCCTTCCCCCCGCGAGACGGCAGCAGCCACGCATCCTTCTCATCCGCGGCCCGTGCAGGTTAACCCGATGCCATCGGATATCACCAGAGCCCGCCGCTTGTTCGACCAGGGGAAGGGCAAGGACTCAAAGCATGTCCGCGGCACGCTCCAGGTCGCCGACCACGAGGTGAAGCCGCGGGAACGGTCTTGTCACCCCAGCTGCCACGTGGCATGGTCGTCCGCATCATGCGGGAAGTCGTATTCTTGCTCCTCCTGGCGGTTGGCGCAGGTTGTCTGCCGGCGGCGAATGCCCAACTGCTCATCACTGAGTTTGCTGCGGACAACACCCGTACCCTCGCGGATGAGGACGGCGATTACTCGGATTGGATCGAGGTCGGCAACCTCGGCACCCAGCCGGTCAACCTGGCTGGCTGGACGCTGACGGACAACGCCGACGACAGGGGGAAGTGGGCTTTTCCCGCCACGAATCTGAATGGCGGCGCTTATCTGGTCGTCTTCGCCTCGAAGAAGGATCGGCGCGAAGTCGGGCGTCCTTTACACACAAATTTCCGCCTGACGAGTTCGGGCGACTACCTGGCCCTGGTTCACCCGGACGGCCAGACTGTGGCCAACGAGTTCAGCCCGGCTTTCCCCCGCCAGTTTCCGGACGTCTCGTACGGCTACGGGCTGCGGCAGTCCCGGAAAACCCTGATCGACACGAACGCCTTGGCCCGCTACGTAGTCCCCGACAGCTCGCTCGCGGGCTACGCATGGACTACGCCGGAATTCGACGCCTCACTCTGGAAACCAGCCACCAACGGCTTGGGCTACGATACAGGCGCCATCGATCCTCAGGAAAACTCGTACCTCGATCGCGTCCTGCAATCTCAACCGGCAATTCATTGGCGACTGGAAGAGACGAGCGGCTTGTCGGCTGAGAACCTGGGCACTTTGGGTGACCAGGCAACAGGTTCCTACGTCGGCGATCCGCTGCTGGCGAGAGCCGGCCCGCGACCGCCGGCATTCAACAGTTTCCCCGCCGACAACCTTGCCCCGCAGTTCGACGGCGTGGACGACTCCGTTGGCGGGCCGAAGGATCTCTTCGCCGGACGTTCGGCTTTCACGATGGCAGGTTGGGTTCGGCCGACCGCCACCCAAGCCAACCGCACGGGGCTGTGGGGACAGAACGACGTCGTCGAGTTTGGCTTCATCAACAGCGCAACCTTGCAGCTCTGGACAGGGGCGGGAGGCATGGATGTCCCCTACCCCTACCCGAACAACGAGTGGCATCACGTGGCAGCCGTCGGCGACGGGCAGGAACTGTTCGTCTATCTCGACGGTGCGCTGGCCGGAAGCGCCGCCGCCTCAGTAACGGACTTTGGAACTTCGACGACGGGTTTCAATGTGGGGGGTGGCGGCATTTTCGACGAGAAGGGAAACCACTTCGTCGGGCAGATCGACGAGGTCTCATTCTGGCAGCGGGCGCTTTCCGCCGATACTATTGCCGGCTTGCTGGAGAGCGGAAGCGCGGCTCCGGTCGAGTTCGGCCCCCAGATTCGAACGGATGTTCGTTCCGCCATGCTGGGGGTCAACGCGACGCTCTATGCACGCCTCCCCTTCGTGGTGACGAACGCGGCTGAAGTCACCCGGCTCTCGTTGCGGGTTAAATGCGACGATGGTTTCGTCGCGTGGCTCAACGGCCGCGAGGTGGCCCGCCGCCACGCACCCGACACTCTTTCCTGGGATTCCCACGCCACCGCGAGGACGCCGGACGCAGAAGCGATCCAGTTTCTCGAATTCAACATTTCCTCAGGACTGGAAGCGTTGGTCTCGGGCAGCAACATCCTTGCGCTGCAAGGGTTGAACATCGACGCCACCAACACCGATTTTCTTTTGCAGGCGGAATTGATCGCTACCAGCGATAACAGTCTCACGCCCACACCGCGTTACTTCGTGGCACCCACGCCCGGCGCCCCCAACGGCACCGGTACAGCCGACTTGGGCCCCATCCTCCGGGACGCAACGCACGCGCCTCCCACGCTCTCGACAAACCAATCGCTGACAGTCACGGTGAAGGCCTCGCCGGCCTTTCATCCCCTTGCGGCGGTCGGGCTCCATTACCGCGTCATGTTCGGCAATGAAATCATCCTGCCGATGAACGACGCCGGAACCAACGGCGACGCCATCGCCGGCGACGGCCTGTTCACGGCGCGGGTCCCCGCAAACGCCGCCCAACCGGGCCAGTTGCTGCGGTATTACATCACGGCCACCGACACGCTCGGAAATGCCGCTCGCTGGCCGCTGTATCCTGACCCCGATGAATCCGAGCGGTACCTGGGTACCATCGTGGACGATCCAGGCATCCAATCCGCGCTGCCCGTCGTGCACACGTTCCTCGAAACACCCGCCAACGCGGACGCCTGGGGCGGCACTCGCTGCTCGATCTTCTATCTGGGGGAACTCTACGACAACCTCCGGATCAGCCTTCATGGCCAGAGTTCGAGCGGCTTTCCCAAGAAGAGTTACAACTTGGATCTCACGACCGACCACCGGTTCCGATACCGGCCCGGCAGTCCGCGCGTCAAAGACTTCAAACTCCTAACCAACTACGGCGACAAGGCGCGTGTCCGCAACGCGCTCACCTACGATATGGTCGCCGCCGCGGGATCGGACGGCCATTTCTGTTTCCAGGTCCGGGTCCAGCGGAACGGCCAATTCTTCAGCATCGCCGACCTGATGGAAGACGGGGACGACCGTTGGCTTGAACGTCTGGGGCGCAGCCCGAACGGCGCGCTCTACAAGATGTACAACAACATGGGCGGCGCCGGCGGCAACGAGAAAAAAACCCGCAAGTGGGAGGACTTCAGCGACCTCCAAACGCTGGTCAACAACCTCAACGAATCGCTCCCGCTCAGCCAGCGGGCGGTGTACGCCAGCGACAACGTCGATCTGCCGCAGACCGTCAGCTACTTCGTCGGCATGGCACTCACCAGCAGCCAGGACCACGGCCACAAAAACTTCTATCTCTACCGCGATTCCGAGGGCAATCGCGAGTGGGCCATCTTCCCCTGGGACGTCGATCTCACCTGGGGCCGGAACTGGCTCGATTCCAGTGGGTATTTCACCGACACACTTTACCAGAACAACGTGCTCAACTTCTACAACGCGGCCCAGCAGGGAAAACCCGCCAACCGCCTCTACGAGCTCATCTTCGATCACCCGGACTTCCGGCGCATGTACCTCCGGCGCCTCCGCACCGTCATGGATCAAGTCCTTCAGCCTCCCGGCACACCCGCCTCCGAACTCCGCATCGAAGCCCGTCTCCGCGAAATGATGGACCTCATGGACCCGCCCGGCATCGCCACTTCCGACGCCGACCTTGACTATGCCCGCTGGCCAACTTGGGGTAATCGTAACAACATGCGGACCGAGGCGACGCGGATTCTCACTTCTCACCTCCCCGGCCGCCGCGATTTCCTCTTCAACCGGAACCCGACGCTCAACGGAGAATCCATTCCGCCCAGCCAACCGCCCGACGCCCTCGTGCGATTCGGCCAGGTCGAGCTGAATCCAGCGTCCGGCAACCAGGCCGAGGAGTTCCTCGAATTGACCAACGCCAACACCTACGCCGTTGATGTCTCAGGCTGGAGGCTGGACGGCGCCGTCCGCCACACGTTCCGCCCCGGCACGGTCCTCCCTGCAAACCGCAGCCTTTACGTCTCCCCGGATGTCAACGCCTTCCGCGCCCGCGCCACCGGACCGCGCGGCCGCCAGGGCTTGCTCGTCCAGGGCAACTACCGTGGCCAACTCAGTGCCTGGGGCGAAACGCTGCAACTGCTCGACGACACTGGACGATTGGTGAGCACCAAGCAGTTCGACGGCAATCCTTCGGCCGCGCAACGTTATCTTCGCATCACGGAAATCATGTACAACCCGGCGCTCCTTGCCGGGAACACGAACGACGCCCAGGCCTTCGAATATCTCGAACTCCGTAACATCGGACCCAGTTCGCTCGATCTCCGGGGCGTCCGGCTCACCAACGGTGTCCTCTTCGCGTTTCCCAGCGCCAGTGCCACGCTCCTCAGCCCCGGCGAATCCGTCGTCCTTGTACGAAACACCGCCGCGTTCACGGCGCGCTACGGCAACGGACCCCGCATCCTCGGCCAATACCTCGGCAGCCTCGACAGCAATGGCGAAACGCTGCGCCTCGAAGACGCCAGTGGCGAAAAAGTCCTCGAGTTTTCTTATGATAACCAATGGTACTCGATCACCGACGGTCTCGGGTTCTCCCTCGTCGTGGCCGATGACACCGCGCGTTGGGACACCTGGGGCCTGAAAGAGAATTGGCGCCCCAGCGGAAGACCTCACGGATCGCCTGGCTCCGTCGATCCCGCGCCTCCGGCCCTCGCCCCCATACTAGTCAACGAGGCCCTGGTCCACACCGAACCGCCCCAGCTCGATACCATCGAGCTCTACAATCCCACCACGAACGCCGTTGACCTGGGCGGGTGGTTCCTCACCGATCACTTTTTCACCCCAAAGAAATACCGATTCCCGGCGGCCACTCACATCAGCGCCGGAGGTTACCTCCTTCTGACCGAAGCCCAATTCAATCCACAGCCCGGCGTCCCGCCAAGCTTCGCCTTCAGCTCCTTTGGCGATGAGGTCTATCTCTTCTCAGGAGATACGCAGACCAATCTCACCGGCTACTCCCATGGCTTCGCTTTCGGTGCTTCTCCAAACGGCGTCGCCTTCGGGCGCTATCTCAACAGCCAGAGCGAGGAGCATTTCGTCGCCCAGACCACCAACACGCTGGGCGCCCGCAACGCCGCTCCCCTCGTCGGCCCCATCGTCCTCGCCGAAATCATGTACCACCCGCCCGATCGGAACGGGGCTGATAACGATCTCGACGAGTTCATCGAACTCCACAACTTCACGACCCAGCCCGTGGCGTTGTTCGACCCCAGCATTCCGACCAACACATGGCGCCTCCGGAACGCGGTGGACTTCGATTTCCCCTCCAACACCATCCTCAGCCCCCGCGGATTCCTCCTGGTCGTCGGATTCAGCCCGACGAACACAGCCCAGCTCGCAGCCTTCCGCACAACCTACAACCTGCCCTCCGCCACCCCGGTGCTAGGCCCATGGACTGGCAAGCTCGACAATTCAGCCGACGCCATCGAACTCCTGCGGCCCGACGAACCCAACGCCAACCTTGTGCCCTATATCCTCGTCGAACGAATCGCTTACCGCGACAAGGCCGGGTGGCCTACTAACGCCGACGGCATGGGCTCATCGTTGCAGCGTCTGACGCTCTCCAGCTACGGGAACGATCCCACCAACTGGTTTGGGTCCGCCCCCACCCCGGGCTTCCCCAACTCCTCGAACACGCCGCCCTCCGTCAATTGGATTTCGCCCATGGCCGATCAAACCCTCCAACTGCCGGCGGCGATTTCTCTCGAAGTGGACGCGATCGACCCCGACGGCGCCATCCTCCGCGTCGAGTTCCTATCCGACGGACTGCGGATCGCCGAAGTCACATCCGCACCCTATCGGTATCTCTGGACCAACGCCGCCCCCGGAGTTCGCCTCGTCACCGCAAAGGCCTACGACGATCGATTGGGAGTGGCCACGTCGAGTCCGATCACGCTCAGGCTCCTGTCGCAGCCGCCAGAAGTCACCCTGGTGCAACCCGCCTCCGACAGTCTGCTCGCCGTCAACGCCACCACCACCCTGGCCGCCAACGCCGCCGACCCCGATGGCAGCATCTCTCAGGTCGCGTTCTACGATGGGTCGCAACTCGTCGGCGTGGCTGTGGCGCCGCCCTTCGTCATTGCCTGGAATGCGGGTCCGGAAGGCACGCACAGCTTGTCAGCCGTCGCCTCCGACAACAGCAGTCTGAGTCGCACTTCCACCGTGGTCGTGGTCCACGTCGTGCCCGCGATCCAGACCCTGCGCACCCTCGTGGCGGTTGGATCAACCTGGCGCTACTTTGATCGTGGCACCGACCCCGGCGCCAACTGGACCGCAGCCAACTTCGACGATTCCGGTTGGAGCAGCGGAGCCGCGCAACTGGGCTACGGGGAAGGGGACGAGGCCACCCGGATCAGTTACGGCACCAACGCCAACAACAAGTATCTCGCCTATTACTTCCGCCAGCGGTTCGTCGTCAGCCAGCCCGCCACGATCACCCGCTTGACCCTCCGCGTCCTGCGCGATGACGGCGCCGCGGCTTATCTCAATGGCACCAACATCTTCCTCGACGGCCTCCCCGAGGGTCCGCTCGATTTCCGCACCCCAGCGTCCCGCACCTCCTCCGGTGCGGACGAGAGCACCTTCTACCCGACAAACGTGGCAGCCATTCACCTCCGCGCCGGCACGAACGTGCTCGCCGTCGAAGTCCACCAGGTCAATGGTACCAGCAGCGACGTCAGCTTCGACGCCGACCTCGTCGCCGAAGAGACGGTCCTCGCGCCCTTCATCCTCCTCCAACCGCAGGATCAGAGCGTGGCCGCCGGCGAGACCGCCACCTTTACCGTCAGCGCGGCCGGCACAGGGCCGTTCGTCTATCAATGGTTCCACGAAACTCAACCCGTCGCCGACGCCACCACACCGAGGCTGATGCTGTTGCCCGTCACCAGCGCCGATGCCGGATCTTATTCCGTCCTCGTGACAAACGCCGCCGGCAGCGCCACCAGCCGCCAAAGCCTCCTCACCGTGGTGCAAGGCAACGATCGCGACAACGACGGCCTGCCCGACGACTGGGAACGGCTCTACGGACTCAGCTCGTCCGACCCCACCGGTGACAACGGCCCCCAAGGCGATCCCGATCACGACGGGCGGACAAACCTGGAGGAACTGATTGCCGGCACCGCCCCGAACGATCCCGCCAGCGTCTTGAGAATCATTTCGGCCCGGCTCACCTCGGACGGCCAAGGTCTGGTTCTCAGCTTCCCTGCTGTCTCAAACCGCACCTACACGATCCAGGCGAGCGACAGCCTGCGGGCGACCACTTGGACCAAGCTCCTGGATGTTCCCTTGGTGACCAAGACCCAACTCCTCTCCGTCACGAACGCAACAGACACCCGATTCACACGCTTCATGCGCCTCGTCACTCCGCGTCAACCTTGATGCGCGGGCCCGGCCAGTCCACGACGCCGACTCGATCTGATTACCGCGGGCCGGGCTGACCAGCCGGGTATCAGCGTTCGCTGGACACTTCGGTAGAGGGAATGGAATCGTAGATCGCCCTGGACAGAACGGCGAAGGTCGCAGCGCCGAACTCCTTGTCGTCCATGTAGCGGGTCACGATCTTGTCGTTGTCGGCCATGCGCTGGACCATAAGTTCTTCGATGAGCTGACGCAGGCCGAGTTGGAACTTGTCGAAGGGATTCGCGCGGCGGAGCTTGACCACCTCTTCGTTGGCTGTGGCCTTCTCTCGAATCTGTTCAAAGAAAAAGCGGTCCTCGTCGGTGAAGTTCGTTCCGAACCGCTCGTTGAGCGCCTCGATGATCTGGGAGAGCGGTGCTTGCTCCTCCTTGGCCTTCCCTGTGCCGACGTCGGTCGGGCTTTTCACTCCCTCGGGATCGCCTTCGCGGAGGGCGATCTCGCCGGAGTAAATCCGCTGCAAGCGGTAGTATTGAAGGCCAACCTCATCCCCCAGCTTCACGCGCTCGGTGTCTCGGTCGAGGGGCAGGTGCGGCAGGAGAAAACGTCCGAAGCTATACAACATCTCCAAGGCGGGGTCGCCATAGGGCATGATCTGGCTCATGAAGGAGTAGATGTTGACGTAGCTGTTCAATTTCTCGCGGAATTCGCCGCGCTTCGTCTCGTCCTCTATCGCTTTGAACCTATCCACCGCTGGCTGAAGGTGTAGGTGCATCGCTGCGTGATCCTGCGGAGCCTGAACGGCCACCGGCTTGTAGAAGATGCGTGCAAAAGCCTCGACCTCACTCCAGAAATAGATCTGCGCCGCATCCAGTTCGTGTTTCAGGTTCTCCAACTGCTGCGGGTCCGAGCTTTCCTGCAAACTCGTCGCGTCGTAGTAGGGCTTGAACGCACGGTAGATGTCCTCGGCCTCGTTGACGAAATCCAAAACGAACGGGTTCTCCTTCCCGGGGATCTTGCGGTTGAGCCGTGACAGCGTCTGCACCGCCTGCACGCCGTCCAACCGCTTGTCCACGTACATCGCACAGAGCAAGGGTTGGTCGAACCCGGTCTGGTATTTGTTCGCCACAAGTAACACCTGGTAATCCGGCGATGCAAACCGCTCCGGCAGTTGCCTCTCGCTGATCGGCTTCCCACTCACGCAGTCCGTGTTCATGCCCGGCTCCGTGAATTCGAGGCCGGTGTCCGGGTCCCTTACTGTCCCGCTGAAGGCGACCAGCGGGCGAATGTCGGTATAGTTGTTCTCGGCGATGTAGCGCTCGAACGTTTGCATGTAGCGCACCGCATGGAGACGCGACGAGGTGACAACCATTGCCTTGGCGCGCCCACCGACATGCCCGCGCACCTTCTGACGGAAGTGCTCCACTATCACCTCGGTCTTTTGTTCGAGGTTGTGCGGGTGCAGGCTCATGAATTTGGCCAAGGCCCGTGCCGCTTTCTTCTTCGGCAGGTTCGGATCGTCCTCGATAGCCTTCACCAGCCGGTAATAAGTGGCGTAGGTGGTGTAGTTCTTCACCACGTCGAGGATGAACCCTTCCTCGATGGCCTGTCGCATGGAGTAAAGGTGAAACGCCTTAGGGAGACCGCTCGCGTCGGGACGACCGAACAACTCAAGCGTCTTGCCCTTCGGTGTGGCGGTGAAGGCGAAGAAGCTCAGGTTCGGCTTCCGTCCGCGTGACTGCATCACCTGGTTCAGACGATCCTCCCAATCCGGTTCTTCCACGTCGTTCTCCCCCTTGACCGCCGTGCCGAGGATCGCCTTCAACTCGCGCGCAGTCTCGCCCGTCTGACTGGAGTGCGCCTCGTCCACGATGATCGCATACCGCCGCTTCGCGATTTCCGCCTCCCACGCCTTGGCTTGTTGCTTCTCTTCCTCGGTGGCCGGTTCCTGATCCTCCGCGCCGGCCATATGGAGCAGACCGCGCAGCACAAACGGGAACTTCTGGAGCGTGGTGACGACAATTTTTGTCCCGTCAATCAAGGCCGCCGCAAGCTGCTTCGAGTCCTGGTTGATTGCCTTCACCACGCCCTGCGCGTGTTCGATCTGGTAAATCGCGTCCTGCAACTGCTGGTCCAGAATCTGGCGGTCCGTAATCACAACGACGCAGTCGAAGACTTTCGCATCCTTCTCGTCGTGCAGGCTGGCCAACCGGTGGGCGAGCCAGGAGATCGTATTGGTTTTTCCGCTGCCCGCCGATTGTTGAACGAGATAGTTGTGGCCTGGCCCTTCACCACGCGCCGTTTCAACCAACTTTCGAACCGAATCGAGCTGATGGTAGCGCGGGAAAATCATCGTCTCCTTCGTCACCCAGCGATGTCCACCTTGGCCGTCATCCACCTTCTCCTCCTTCTTTTCAAGGAACATGAAGTGGCCGAGGATGTCGAGGAAGCTGTCAAACCGGAGCACGTCCTCCCAAAAGTAGCCCGTGCGGTAGCCGGATTCGTGCTGGGGGTTGCCCGCGCCGCAGATGATCTGGCCAGGATGGCTCCCACGGTTGAACGGCAGCAAATGCGTCTTTTCCCCTGCCAGCCGCGTGGTCATGTGGACCTCGTTCGGATCAGCAGCGAAATGCACGAGCGCCCGCTTCTTGAAAGCGAATAGGGGCGCGCGCGGGTCGCGGTCCTCCTTGTATTGACGCACCGCGTGACGCCAGTTCTGGCCCGTGCCAGGATTCTTGAGCTCGATGGTGGACACCGGCAGCCCGTTGACGGCAAGCACCATGTCCACCGTGCGGTTGTCACTGGGATGGCACGGCACCTGCCGTGTCACCGTCAGCCGGTTTCTGCCAAACAAGTCCAGCACCTCGGAGTTCGCGCCGTGGGCTGGCTTGAAGTAGGCGAGGCGAACCGTCTTGCCGTAAAACTTGAAGCCGTGCCGCAGCACATGGAGCGATCCCTTCGCATCCAACTCCTTGACCAGCGTGCCGAGGAGCAGCGCCTCCAGCCCCGCCGCGTGCAACGCCTGCATCTCCGTCCACAGGTTCGGCTGCGTATTCTGGATGAACGCAAACACGCGCGCAGGGAACAACGCCCGTTCCTTGTCCCACTCCGCGTTGCTGCCGGACTTCCAGCCACCGCGCGTCAACAGGATTTCCTCAACGTAGGTCTCGAAGGCGCGCTCGGTTGTTTGGCTCATGCGGGTTGCCCTAAGATGAACCGCGCCCGCTCACGACGTAGCATCTCGAAAGGGGTCATGCATTTTACACCGAGGCCGATGCAGGCATTGGGAATCTTGATCTTCTTCGTCGAGGCCGAGGCAATCTCGTGGGTAACGACCGTATGACCGTGGGCAAGGGCGTGCGCAACCAGGTAGAAGTCCGCCACCTGAAGGAACGTGTTCACGGCGGCAGGTTCGTAGTTCTGGCTCGTCGCCCAGACGCTCACCTTCCCCAAAGCCGGCAGGATGGCAGCATTGGGTTTGAGGAAGAACCCGGTTCCCCGGCCTTTGGCCCAATCGGATAGTTCATCGCTGCCAGCCTCGATTTCATCGCCCACCTTCTCGGTGCTGGCAACCAAACCGGAGATGTTCGAGGTGACAAGCCACTCCCAAAAGGCGGGACAAAAATCCAAACCGTAGTGCAGGTTCTTGGCCTGAATGAACACGTCGGAATCCAGCACGTAACTCACGAGACACCTACCCCCAGACTGCGCCCCAGTTCCTTAAAGGTCGCCTGCTTCGAGAAGCCGAGCATTTGAAAGGCAGTGGTGTAAAGGGTTTGACCTTCCAGGGTGCTTGTCACCAACGCCGCGGCGAAGCGTTTGCTCAGCCGCGCGGCTTGCGTGAGATAAAAGTTGCCGCCGGTCCCGCGCGGGATCGCGCGCAGCCTTTCAACTTCGGCGTTATACGCGCCCCAAAACTCCTGGCGCGACAGACCGCCAGCATCGTGAATTCGGCGTAAGATGACGAGGGTGCTCACCTTGAACCGCTTGGCCAACCGGCCGACTTCATCCCACAGGTCCGACTCGCCGTTGTAATCCCGCCTCATCAGGTCGAGCGGCACCAGTAGTTCGGCCGCGACCCGATTGCACCAGCGTTCCACCTCTTGATCTGGCACGGCCAGAGGTTGGGCGTCGGAAACCGCGGATTGCCCCAGCCAGATATGAGCCAGTTCGTGTGCCAACGTGAACATCTGCGCCGACTTGCTATCCGCCCCGTTGATGAACACCAGCGGAGCAAGATCATCCGCCATCGCGAAGCCTCGAAACTCCTTCGGATCCAGGTGCCGATAGTTGTTGTTGTGGACCACTCCGTTGCACATGACGAGAATGCCCAGGGCATCCGCCTGCTCGATAAAGTGACGTAGCGCATCGGTCCACGTCGGCATCCGGCGACGCTCATCCACATCGAAATCAAGCGCGGCCCGAATCCGGGCGGAGGTCGAAACGATTTCATCCCGCATGCTGGCTGAACCGACGAACGCCAGCGGTTTTTCACCCATGGAGCGGGCAAAGTCCCGATACCATTCCTGCCGCTGCTGGCAGACGTAGATGGTGTCCAGCAAGTCGGGCGACGGGTGGCCGACATGCTGGTTGTCAATCGTGCGGAAGTCGGGTATCGGAACCTTCTCGACCGGTGGCTCGCGGAGAAAGAGATAACCGACCGGGGTGTAGGTTGCTTTCGCAAAAGCCTCGAGCTGTTTCAGCGTCGGCTGGGCTTTGCCGCTTTCCCAGGCGGCAAGCCGGGGAAACTTGTGCTCCAATTCCACGAGATCGAACCCCGCGCGCTCGTAAGCCCAGCGCAGCAACTGCGGTTTGATAGCGACTCGATTCATGTCCAAAGGCTACCGTTTAACGGCCCGCACATCAATCTTTCCATGACGGCGGTGATGATGAGGGCGTTACGGCATGCCTGCATGTCCTGCCACGGCTTCGGTTGCGTTTCCGCAATGAAGGCGAGCACCTGCGCCGGGAACAGCGGCCGCTCCTTGTCCCACTCCGCGTTGCTGGCGGACGTCCGGCGGCCCCGCGTCAGAAGGATTTCCTCAACGTACGTCTCGAAGGCGCGTTCTGTGGTTTGGCTGGGCATCGTATTGGCAGGCTTCAACGGTTCCAGGCATCAATGCGGTCAACGATCTGTTTCATCTGGGCGTCCCATTCAAAACGAGCGGACATCATTGCCTTATCCAAGTGATGGACACAAAGAACTGCAAACTCCACCTTGTCAATGCCCTTCCGCTTCATCCGCGATTCGACATACGAAGTCCCTGGTGCCCCCTTCCGAGGAAAGAACACCTCGTATTGGCTCGGATCAGGAAGCGAGGGACGCCCCGAAGCTCTAGCCAGCACAGCGCCGGGAACATAGTTCTCTATCTCTCGTGCGCCCGTCACCCAAATGTGCGCTCCTTGGATTTTGCCCACCTCGGCGCGAATTCTGCGCACGCGGTCCTTCACTCGAGCTTTTTGGGCTGGCCTGTCGCCGTCGCAGATGACCACGATGTTTGGATTGACCCGAAACAGATTCACAAGCTCAGCCTCAGCCTCCTCCGGCGACCTGAATTGAGTGCGTGCGAGAAGGGAACCGCCGTAGAAGGCGCACTGATAGTCCCGGCCTTCCTGTAGGCGGCCTCCTGTGTAAAGGTCAAGCCACCGATTGATATAGATGCAGTCCGAAGGGCCTTCCACCCAGATGATGCCGTTTGCTTGCAGCAGGTCAGAGGGTTTCGCTCCAAGCTCGGAAATCACGCCCAGGTGGTCAAAATGGGCGGAAACGGTTGTCGTGCTGGCTGCCTCGCCATCGTGGGTGACGTGGATGATCTGGGCGTTCTTGGACAAGCCAAAGAGGTCGAGCGCTGTGCTCGAATGCGTGGTCAGGAAGATTGTGGACTTCTCATTGACCGCGTAATTCTCAAGATACTGGAAAAGGCGGCGCAGCAGCGCCGGATGAACATTATTTTCAAGTTCTTCAAACGCAAACGCGAACTTGGATTTCTGTTTCTTCTCGATCTCGGGAACAACCAGCAAGTTGAGTAGAACCAAAAACACGGTTTTTAGACCGCTGCCGGAATGACTCAGCGGGATTAATCCTTTTTTGTCCTCGCCAAGAAAAACCTCCCAGTGGCCCTCCAGCTTCCCGGCCGCCGCCTCATCATGGACTTTAACCTGGATCTCGGTGAAGTGGCCGTCGTTCCCAAAAATATCGTTTAGCGCGTCAAGGAGTCGCCGCTGGATGATCTCACGCGGAAACTGCCGATCTGCGGTGACGATGTAGCGTCGGATAATGTTTGTGGCCCCAGAACCGTCTTCCGATAGTACCATCGCCTTGTCGGGCGGTTCAGGACGTATGTCCCGGTCCGCCAGGAGCCGGCGGAAAGAAAAACCGCACAGGCTGTGAGTTACTTTCGCTAGAACTGCCTTGATGAGAGCGAGTCTGCGTTCTCTTGAATTGGCGCCGTCGGGGAATTTGTCATCGAGCCCGTCTGCAAACTTCAGTTCTGTTGGAATCGCCTGATCGTCGGTCTCCCACGTCACCTCCGCCCCTACAAAATGCAGCCCGTGCGCTTGCCAGTGATTACCTTTCAGTTCGCCTCCGCTGCTGGTCCCGGGGAAAGCCCCACGTAGAGATCCCTCATCCAGCGTACCCCGGCAACGGTAACGCCACGCTCGCGCCTTGAGATCTCCGTCACAGAGCGCGGCAGCGAGATCTAGAAGATGGGATTTCCCAGTGTTGTTCCTCCCGATGATCACGTTGACAGGCTTGATCGGATCAAACCCCGCCCAATTCTTCTTGAAACAGCGATGGCCACAAAAACTGATGGAGTCGGCAATCATGGTTTAGACGACTTTGGTAACCTCAATCTTACCGGTGACGGCGGCAGTGATGAGAGCGGTGCGGTATTCCTGCAACCGTTCCACCGCGGCCTCCACCTTCCCGAGCAGCGCGTCCAGCTTCGCCGTCTCCACGTCCAGATACGCGGCGATGGCAGCTTGTTCGGGCAGGGGTGGAAGGGGAATTCTCATCGCACCAATTTGTTCGCAGGTTATCGCGCCCTTCGTACTGCCGCCGCCGTCGCTCTCGCTACGGAGGAACGAATAGGCCATGTCGAACACGCGCCGCAGGAAGCCGACATCCGCTCGGGAGGGAAGCGGCTTCAAGTAGGCAAGGTGCTGGTTAATCGTGGCTTCAAAGAGAAGCGTGCTGGCCATGCCGCGAGTTCGTCCCTGGCCCGTAATCCCGACAAGCACAGCAGGAGGCTGAATCCTCGGCAGATGACACTCCGCGAGGGCTAGAGCAGTCACGAATTCCTCAGCCTCTGTCACGCTCTCTTGGTTCACTACTGAGCTGTTCAGCCACGGGTAATCCCCTCCGTCCCAGTAGGCCGAATTGTCGCGACTGGGCGTTGATCCGTTGCCAACTCGCGTAACGAACTTGACCGGCTTCACCTCCCAATGCGCAGGGATGTCGCCGAGCCAGTCGAGGCCGGAGGGTTTCATGGGCGGATTCTCGGGGAGGCCGGTGGCGCGGGCGGCGGCGGGCGGGAGGCCACGTGTGACAGTGCGGGAGATGAGCGCGGTGCGCTTTTCCTTCAACCGCTCGATCAACTCCCGCTTCTTCGCCACTAACCCATCGATCAGCCCCGTCTCCCGGTCCAGGAAGGCCGCGATAGACCGTTGCTCGGCGAGGTCAGGGAGGTACAGGTTGGTTGTCTTTACCGATTCGAATGTGAGGCTTTCGACGGTCGCACCCTGCTGGCGCCAGAGATCGAGCAACGCCGATTGATTGCCCTCAATCAGGTAGGCGATGAACTTCGAATCAACGCCGTTTAACGGCACGCAGCCGCGAATATCCTGATTGATGGCCATTTCCCGCGTGATGATTGCCGCAGGGATGGAATGCCTGAGAATGCCAGAGCGGTTTACCATCAGCAGGCTGCCAGCGGGCAGTTTGCAGGTGGAAGACTGGCGAACCGCGTCCTCCGAAATGTGGTCCTCAGTGTCGGAGATCACCATTGCCTTCATGTCCTTGGATGAGACCCAAGGAAGATCACCGTCCCACAACTCGCTCTCGCTCGTTGAGGGCGTGCCGCCGCTGTAGAAGCGAAACAGGTAACCAAACCGTTTGGACTCCCAATTCTCCGGCACGTCGCCGAACCATTCGACGCCGCTGTGTTTGTATTTCGGGTAAGGCGGGAGCTTCATTTTGCGGCGAGGAGTTGTTGCCAGAGTGGGCGTTGCTGCCAGTCGGTGGGGAAGCCCATGTGCGGGAGGAGGTCCGGCTTGAGGGTGAGGAGGTGCTCCGTCAGGTGCCTGGACCAATGGGCGGCGGGTTCAATCACGCCCACGATATGGGTGAGCAGCACGAGCGCGTTGTAAAGCCGCCGGTCCTCCGCCCGGTTCAGATTCGGAACGACGCTCGCGGGAGAGTTCTGGGGCAACTGCACTGTGACAGTGAACTTTCGGTTCCAGAGGCGCGCATGGTGCGCGCAGAGGTTGCGGACATAGACGCAGTGCTCCAAGATGGATTTCAGATTATCAGCAGAGAGCGAATAGGTGTTGGCGATCCGCTTATGGTGGGGGAGGCAATGGAGGGCACGGGGCTCGTCGGGCACGACCAACCCGCGGACTTTCAGAATGGCGAGCTGTTCTGGGTAGGTTTTTGGAGGTTTGTTGCAGCTCACGGCGCTCTCCGTACAAAAAGTAACCCGCCGATTTGGGCATTGTTAAGAGGCCTGGCAGGTATTGTTGGAATCAACATCGCCATTTCGGCCGATGCGGTCAAGTCAGAAAACCCCGATCCTTGACCAGTCTCGAGGCTGAAACCGGCCAGATCTGTGTTCCTGGCCCGCTGGAGGCGAGTTCTCACGCCGTCACCTCCCTGAGAAGGGCGAGGATTTCGCCTTCGAGCTTCTTGATGTCCGTCTCGATCACATCGAGCGGGCGCGGCGGCTCGTAGCGGTAGAAGTGGCGATTGAGCGGGATTTCGTAGCCGACCTTGGTCTTGGTGGTGTCAATCCACGCGTCGGGGACGTGGGGCAGCACCTCCCGTTTGAAATACGCTTCAATGCCTTCCTTGAGCGGTACGGTCTCGGTGTCGCGCAGGTCGGCGTCCGGTTCGGGCCGGCCCTCGCGGTCGCGGCAGATGTCGGCGGTCTCGTCGCGCTCCCCGAGGGCGGCGAGCACGGCCTTAAGCTCCGGGGCGGAGAGGCGGACATCCGGAGATTTCGCAGATTTTCGGAGATGGGAAAGGAAGGTTTCGCGGTCTTTGTAGAGCTTGTTTCCCAGTGTGCGCAGGAACACCCGTATTTCTTCTTGGCGCTGTTGGCCGACTTCGATCTCTTGCTGGCGGACGGCGGGGTCTTTCTTGGCGCTGGTGGCGAGGTTCCTGAAGCCACCCTCGTCCTCGAGCCGGGCGATGCGTTCGGCGCTGGCCTGGAAGTTCAGCCGCAGCGGGCGCTCGACGGTGATTTTGTGGTAGCCGAGGTCTTCGTTGTCGAAAACCTTGCTGACGACACGCTGGCGCTGGACCGGTTGGTGGGTGATGGGGTCTTCCTCGGTGAACGTGCGCGTCTGGCCATCGCGAAAATTGCCGAAGATCTTGGTGAGTTCGCCGATGTGGTCGGGATCTTTCTCCTTGTCGGAAGGGTCCCCGATGCGGCGGCGCTTGTTTCCGAGGCTCTTCTCCATCTGCACCCAGAATGGGCGCGCATCGATGAGCTGCACCTTGGCCTTGCGGGGCTTCTCCTTCCGGTTGGTGAGCACCCAGAGGTAGGTGGAGATGCCGGTGTTGTAGAAGAGCTGCTCGGGCAGAGCAACGATGGCCTCCAGCCAGTCGTTCTCGATGATCCAACGGCGTATTTCGCTTTCGCCGCCGCCGGCGTCGCCGGTGAAGAGGGGCGAGCCGTTGAAGACGATGGCAATGCGGCTGCCACCATCCTGCGGGGCGCGCATCTTGGCCAGCATGTGCTGGAGGAAGAGAAGCGCGCCGTCGTTTACGCGTGGCGTGCCCGCGCCGAAGCGTCCGCTGAAGCCGAGAGTGTCACGCTCCTGCTCGATGTAGCGCTGCTGCTGCTTCCACTCCACTCCGAAGGGCGGATTGGCCAGCATGTAGTCGAAGGTCCATTTCTTGCCCTCGGCGGTCCGGTCGAAGCCGTCCTTGGTAAAGGTGTCGCCCAGGACGATGGCGTCGGCGTCCTCGCCTTTGATGAGCATGTCGGACTTGCAGACTGCCCAGGCTTCGTCGTTCCAGTCCTGGCCGAACAGCTTGGGCTGCGCGTCGGCGTTGAGGTCGCGAATGTATTTCTCGGCCACGGACAACATACCGCCCGTACCGCAGGCGGGGTCGTAGATCGTCTTGACCACGTGGCTGCGGGCGAGGTCTTTCTCCGGCGAAAGGAGGAGGTTGACCATCAGCTTGATCACCTCGCGCGGAGTGAAATGTTCTCCAGCTTCCTCGTTCGACTGCTCCGCCCCAATCCGGATGAGTTCCTCGAAAACGTAACCCATCTGGATGTTGTCCACGCGCTGCGGCGAGAGGTCGATGGCGGCGAACCGTTTGACGACGAGGTAGAGCAGGTCTTTTTCGGTCATCGTCGCGATCTCATCGCCGAACTTGAATCGCTCCATGATCGCCCGCACGTTAGGCGAGAAGCCGTTGATGTAGCTGTTTAGGTTCGGGGCGAGCTGGTTCGGGTCGTCGAGCAGGCGCGGCAGGTCGAGCTTGGAGATGTTGTAGAAGGCGTGCCCGGTGATTGAGCAGAGCTTGTGGCGGATGATGTTCTCCGTTTTGGCTTTGATGGCCGCGTGCTCTGTCAGCACCGCAGCCTTGGACGGAGCAAGGATGCAATCGAAACGACGCAGGACGGTGAGCGGAAGGATGACCTTGCGATACTCGTTTCGCTTGTAAGGGCCACGGAGGAGGTTGCAGATGCTCCAGATGAAGCTGGCGATTTGGGAATGGGTTTCAGCGGACATGGCTTCAAAACCGTTCAGTTTGCGTCATTGACGATCTTGTTCTCGTTTTGGCTTCATCTCGCGTAATCTCAGACTTGTAGAGGCAAAGCCGTTCTTCTGCACGCTAAAACGGCGTTACAGCCCGGGTCATTCCTGCGCACCAGCGTTCCCCTCGTGCATGATCGTCGGAATCCACTCCCTGGCCATGCCTACGGTCACAAGTCAGGTTCCCGAGGAGACCATCGGTTTGATAGAGGGGGGCTATAGAGCCGCTGCGGCGGTTCCTGGCTTATTTCACGAGCCGATAGAACCGGCGGTTGCTATCGAGGGCATTGGAGACCACGTTCCGGGCCTGCTGGACAACGGGGGTGGTGATCACGGGCGCCCATCCCGGCGTCGGTTCGAGGTGGTCGGTGCTTTGCAGCCGATAGCCCGCGTGCGAGGACGGCCACGAGACGAGCACGTCGCGGTCATTGCGACGGACGGCCAGGTGCGGGGGCTGCCGACTCACGTTGAGGGCGACCAACTCGATCCCTTCGTTGAGCCCGAGATTGCGGCTGTAGAGCTTGTCGTGAGCGTTGTTCCAGTGCTCGTGGACCCCCAAGCTCGCCAGGCGGACCCCATCTTTCGCCGGATCGTAGAAGGTACCCGAGGGCGGAGCGGCGGCGAGCGCGGCCTCATGCAGATAGTCCTCGGCTCCGCCATCCAAGCTGCCCGGCGCGCCGACACCCCCCGAGACCACGTCGGGCCATTCGTTCTTGAGGAAATCGTAGGCCACCGAGTCGATCGCCACCGGGTCCTGGGAGGCAAACAGGCTCGAGGGCCAGTCGCCGTTGACACCGTCGCCAAAGGGCGCGCTCTTCCATGGGTAAGGATGGGAATCCCAGTAGTAGCCCGCAAAGAGACCGTCAACAAGGTAAAGCAACGTCTTGCCGCCCAGATTGTGGTGTCCCATCAGGTCAACGAGCGCACGATAGTGTCCCATGCCGGGCGACCATTCGGCGTTCGGCAGGCTCAAGTGCATGTCGTAGTAGTCCGGGTAGGCAACGCCGCGCAGAGAACCTGCCGGAGTTCGCAGCAGCGAACCGTAGTTATTCTTCCCACATACGGTGATGCCCGACGAGTGGCCCTTCAGAATCGCGAAGTTAATCAGGTAATCGGCCTCCGCAAAGGGCGTGGGCACGTAATCCTGGCGCTTTCCGTTCGCGGCCGTTGTGCTCCAGTAGAACCGTGTGGTGGAGAATTCGGTGCGAACCCGCCCCGCGCCGCCCACAGTGTCGAAATACCGCACCTCCGGGAACTCCGGATGCAACGCGTTCCACATGTAATTGGGGAACAGGCCGGTCGGGTCGCCCAGGCTGATGTTGCCGGGTGGGACACCGGCGACATAGACCAACTGCCTCAAAAGTGTGAGGATCATCTGGGGCGAGTTGTCGATCGCGTTAACCAGGCTCGCCGGCTTCTCGTACGTTCTTGGATCGGCGCCGTTACAGGTCGTGAGGTTGATCTTGATGGCGATCTTCTCGCCCGCCTGGTAGGTTCGCCGACCCTTGCCACGGGCTTCGTTGAAATGCTGGAAAACCGCCTCCCAGGCTGCCGCATCGCTGGTTGCCCCGGCCACTCCGCGAATGGCCTGCGACATCATATCTTCCACCACGGCAAGATCCGTGTGGTTCGTCCGCCACCAAGGCTCGGACGATTTGTAGCCGGCCCAGTCGGTGGCGTCCGGCGCATGGACCCAGACGACCCGGCCAGGATGAATTCCCTTCGCCACGCCCAGCGGAACGTGGAGCCCTGACTGCCTGGCGTGAAGCGGCGGTTCGGGCAGACTCACCACCGCCACCAACGCCGCCAACACCGCCGCGCACAGGCAGACGCGCGCCAGCAAAAAGCGGGATCGTCGGGAATACTCTTTCCCTCGTTTCCAAGCCAGTGCCGAACTGGCCAGGCTGAGAATCCAGATCACAAAACCGCTGGCTAGAGGGGCGGCGGCGCGCTGACAGGGATAGGCGGCACGACTGGGCTTGGGAATCACGCGCACCAAAAACCAGACCAGCGACATGAGTCCCGCGCCTAGAAATAGAAGACGAAAACGACGTGAGGATCGACCCGCCGGAAGCACCCGACCGGTTCTGGGGCAGACGCGTGCGGTCTCGCGCGCTTTTCCTCGACGACAGACAGAAGAGTTATCCGTGGTCATAAACTCAGGGTGACACAAGGCGGCCGCGGCGCAAGCAAGAATTGGGGGCAGCTTGAGACTTCGCGCCGCAACTCCGGTCTCTTTTTTTTTGCACTCCAGGGCAAGCGGGCGTAGCCTCGCCCCCCAATGAAGCCCGCCATCCCGCCCTGGTCGATTCCGTGCGCGATTGCCGTTGCCCTCGGGCTCTCGATCTGTTGGCTCCCCGCCCCGCTTCCCATCAGCGCCCCCGCTTCGGAATTCTCGGCTGAGCGAAGTCTGGAGCACGTTCGGGCGATCGCCCAGAAACCTCACCCTGCGGGCTCGGAGGAGAGTCTCCGCGTGCGCGCGTACGCGGTGTCTGTGCTATCCGGGCTGGGGCTCCGCGTGCGCGTGTTGGAGGGGCAGCAGAGCGGAGTGAAGCTTGGCGACATCTATGCCGAGCTCGATGGGGTGCGCGGAGGCAACCCGCCGGTCTTGCTGGTGTCGCACTACGACTCGACCCCCCGCGGCCCCGGAGCGGCCGACGCCGCCTCCGGGGTTGCCACGCTGCTTGAAACTCTGCGCGCCGTCAAAGCTGGGCCCAAGCTTCTCAACGGCCTTGCGGTTCTGATCACAGATGGAGAAGAAAGAGGGCTGCTCGGAGCCAGGCTTTTCATCGAAAGCCATCCCGAACTTTGGCGGGATGTGAAGGTGGTCCTGAACCTCGAGGCCCGGGGAAACCACGGCCCGGTGCTCATGTTCCAAACGGGCCGGGGGAACCTTGACCTGATCACGCTATTCAGCAAGACGTGCCCCTACCCCATCGCCCAATCCTTCTCGCAAGAGGTCTATCGTCGCATGCCGAACGACACTGACTTTACCGAGTTCCTGAGAATCGGCAACACCGGGTTCAACTTCAGCTTTGTGGGGGGGATCGATTACTACCATTCCCCAAAAGACACGCCGGATAACCTAAGCCTGCGAACCCTTCAGCATTACGGCTCCTACCTCCTCCCGCTCACCTTGCGGTTGGGAAATGCCGATGGGCCTACCCTCCGAGGCCTCCAGGGCCGCGATGACGCCACTTTTTTCCCGCTTTGGCGGGGAGTGCTGGCGCATTACCCGGGCAGCCTGACCCCCGTTCTCGCGTGGCTGGCCGCGGCTTTGTTTGTCATCGCGGTATGGCAGAAGCGCCGCGCGCTTCGTGTGGTTAAGGTGTTCAGAAGCCTTGGGATTTCCATCCTGGCTTTCGTTTTCACAATCGCGGGGGGAGTGGCGGTGGTCTTGCTGCTCGTCTGGACGTTTAAGGCGCATCGCTACGGCCCAGCGGTAATTGGCCTGCCTTACGAGGAGTTGTTTCTTGCCCTTCTCGCTATTGGAGCCGCGGCGCTCACCCTCGGATTGACCAAGTGGCTCCTGCGCGGCTTGACAGGGGAGGAGCGCCTGGTGGGCGCCATCGCACCATGGCTGGTTCTCACACTCGTTGCCGCTCGGCTGGCGCCAGGGGTGGATTATCTCTTCCTGTGGCCGGCTCTCCTGGCAACAATCGCACTGTTCCTACCCATCCGTGACGAAGGAAGCGCCCCAGGGTGGCTTGTCCTCGGAGCCAGTCTGACAGCGGCCCCTGCCCCGTTCCTGTTGGCCCCGACCATTTACCTGCTGAATCAGGCAATGACGATCGGCCTCGCCCCCATTTCCATCGGACTGATCTCCCTGGCCTTCTCGCTGATGGAACCACGTCGGTCCAACCATCACGCCCCACACCATGATCACTCCCACCAAATCAGCATCGTCGAGCCTAGAGGCTAACTTCAACGTCCGCTATATCTGGACCATCTCGCTTGTGGCGGCGCTGGGGGGATTGCTCTTTGGCTACGACTGGGTAGTCATCGGGAGCGCGGCAAAATTCTACGAAGCGTTCTTCCACCTCAAAGACACCGCCCTCGCGGTCGCCGCGGACGCCGGGCTCTGGGACAAGCTGAGGGCCAACGCCATCTCGCCCACGGGTTGGGCGCAGAGTTGCGCGCTGCTGGGCTGCCTGGGCGGCGCCCTGATGTCCGGCGCGCTCAGCGACCGCTTCGGACGCAAGCCCATCCTTATCGCCGCGGCCGCCAACTTCGTCCTCTCCTCCATCGGCATCGCCCTGGCAAACAGCTTCCCCGCATTCGCCGCCTGGCGCATCCTGGGTGGCGTCAGCATTGGCCTGGCCTCGAATATCTCGCCTATGTACATCTCCGAAATGGCCCCGGCGAAACATCGCGGGTTTCTCGTGGCCATCAACCAACTCACCATCGTCATCGGCATTCTCGCCGCACAATTCGTGAACTGGTGTATCGCCAGGCCCGTCCCCGACGGCATTTCGCCGGAAGAGTTCGCCGCGACCTGGAACGTCCTAAGCGGGTGGCGGTGGATGTTCGCCGCGTGCGCGGTGCCGTCGCTCCTATTTTTCGTTTGCTCCCTGTTCGTCCCCGAAAGCCCGCGGTGGCTGGCCAAAGCCGGACGGAGCGACAAAGCCACCCACACCCTCGCCCGCATTGGCGGCGGCGGCTACGCGCAGGCGGCGATGGTGGAAATCAAAGCGTCTCTCGTCAACGAGGACGCGCGCGTTCGGTTCAGCGAGTTATTCGAGCGGCGCGTCCTGGTCGTCTTGGGGCTGGGCGTCTCCCTCGCCGTCTTCCAGCAATGGTGCGGCATCAACGTCATCTTCAACTACGCCGGAGAGATCTTCAAACAGGCGGGCTACAATCTAAACGACACCCTGACCAACATTGTCATGACCGGCCTGGTGAACCTGATCTTCACTTTCGTGGCGCTTTTCGCCGTGGACCGTCTCGGACGCAAACCGCTCATGCTCACCGGAGCCGCGGGGCTGGCGGTCATCTACACCGCCATTGGTCTTTGCTACCGCATGAAGGCGTCGGGCGCCGCCGTGCCGAACTCCATCTTCCTGATCCTGGTGTTAAGCGCGATTGGAACCTATGCCATGTCCCTCGCCCCAGTGACCTGGGTGATCATCTCGGAGATTTTCCCTAACCGCATCCGTGGCACCGCCATGTCTATCGCCGTGGGGGCACTTTGGATCGCTTGCTTCCTCCTCACCTACACGTTCCCGATCTTCAACACCGTCCTCGGCCCGTCCGTGACCTTCTGGATCTACGCCGCCATCTGCGTCATCGGATTCTTCTTCATCCTCCTGCGCCTCACCGAGACGAAAGGGAAAACGCTCGAGCAGATAGAAAAGGACCTGGTTGAATCCTGAGCAAAATCGGGTTGCGTTCGGGGCTCAACGAGGCGTTACTCAACGGATGATTCACTGGCACGATTGCTTGTTTGGCCTGATGGTATTAATGGCGATGCCCACGACAAATGCCCAAGACCTCGCCTCCGACAAGGTCTCCCTCTGGCAGGGCCAGGAGCGGAGAGACTTTCAGGTCGATGGGCGTGACTGTTTGCTGATCGTCCCAAAGGGCGCGGCGCCAGGCAAACCGTGGATCTGGCGTACCGAGTTCTTCGGCCATGAGCCACAGGCGGACCTGGCACTGGTGGAGCGGGGCTGGCATGTGGCCTACATGGACGTGCAGGACCTTTACGGCGGGCCTGAGGCGATGAAGCACATGGACAAGTTCTACGCGCACCTGACAGCCAGGCGCGGCCTCTCCCGAAAACCGGTGCTTGAAGGTTTCAGCCGCGGCGGGTTGTTCACACTCAACTGGGCGGCGCGCAATCCACGCAAGGTCGCCTGCATCTACAACGACGCGCCCGTGTGCGATTTCAAGAGCTGGCCCGGCGGCAAGGGGAAAGGCAAGGGCTCGCCCGACGACTGGCAGCGCTGCCTGAAGGTGTATGGGCTCACCGAGAACGAGGCGATTTCCTACAAACTCAATCCCGTGGACAACCTGAAGCCGCTGGCCAAAGCAAAGATCGCCCTCCTGCACGTGTGCGGCGACGCGGATGACGTGGTGCCCATCGAGGAAAACACCCGCCTTGTAGAACGACGCTACAAGGCGCTGGGCGGTGTGATGGAAGTGATCGCCAAGCCGGGGGTGGGGCATCACCCGCACAGTCTCCAGGACCCGGCTCCAATCGTGGACTTCATCCTCCGCCACACTCGCACTTCGTCAGGGAAGGCGTCGGGTCGTACTCGTGTGTTCAGGACCCAGGCGTGCTTTCTCTGCCCCTACGGCTCAGCAACCGCTTCTGAAAAAACCTTTCCCCGCGCATCACGGCCAACACGTAACATTTCTCAGATTCTTGATCGTAACGATGAAACACGCGGCAGGGCTGCTCGACAAGGTGCCGGTAGCGTGAGTTGGGGAGTAACTCCCGTATCCGCGGGCCCATCTCGGGGTGATTGCTCAGCTTGTCCACGTGTGACATGACTCTACGAACGAGATCCTCTGCCGCGTCCGGTTTATCCAAGGCAATGTACTCGGCAATGGCACCAAGATCATTCAGAGCGGGCTCAGTCCAGACTATTTCAGCCATCGGGACATCCGTTTCTTGGCCTCCTCGTGTGAAACGATGCGTCCTTCTTCAATAGCGCGTTCGCCCCTTCCGATCGCCTCAAGAATGGCCATCTTCTCGTTCATGCCCTCGAAGGTCTCCACGTCGACCAAATACGCGGCGGGGCGCCCGTGTTGAGTGATGAGAACGGGATCCCGGCTCAGGGCCAGAGCGGAAATGATGTCGGTCGCCCTTCTTTTCAAGCTCGTCACAAGTTCCGTCTTCATGAAGTGATACTTTAATGGCATTTTACCCCTCTTGGCAAGCACCAATCGGATCGATTCCACAGCACCGGATCGATTCGCCAGCCTCCTCTTGGGCTTGACTCCAGGCCCCCGTCTGCCGCTAAATTCGTCCCAACATGAACGCCTTGAAAACTTCCTTCCTCTGGCCCCTTCTCCTCGGTTGTCTGCTTCTGGCCCAAAGCCCCGCGCGCGCCCAGTCCGAGGACGCCGCGCCGCTGTTCAATGGGAAAGACCTCGCAGGCTGGGTTCCCGTCCACGACGTCACCTTCCAGGTCAAGGACGGCAACCTCCGACTGGTCAAGGGGATGGGGTGGCTGCGCTCCGAAAAGGAGTACACCGACTTCGTGCTCGAACTCGAATGGCGGGCGTTGGAGGAGAAATACGACAGCGGGATCTTCATTCGGTGCGGCCTGGACGGCAAACCGTGGCCGAAGGACGGATGGCAGGTGAACCTTCGGTACGACGCCCTCGGCGGCTTGGTGCGCGGCTACCGCTCCGTGGTCCCGGCCGAGAACCCCAAGATGCCGGTCAACCAATGGGTGAAAATGCGGATCGAGGTCAAAGGCAAGAAAGTCACGCTGGACGTGGATGGCGAGCGTGCCTGGGAAAGCGATGCCATTGATGCACCGCGCGGCTACATCGGCTTCCAGGCTGAAGACAAGTCCTTCGACTTCCGCAATATCCGCATCCGCGAACTGGGCGGGAAGTAAATGGAAGCCATGTACCGAGGCGCCCAGAAGCGCGCTTGGGTCAAGCCCTCCTAGCGAGAGTCCACGCCCGCACCCCTGGCGCAACGGCTGCGAGTCAAGGATCCGAGTGCGGACCATCCTGATCCGCAGCCGGCCCAGCCACGGGGAGTAGAATGGTGAACGTGCTCCCTCGCCCGGGTTCGGATTCCACCGCCAATCCGTGGCCCATCTCCTTCGCGGACTCGTAAACCATAAACAGCCCCAACCCGGCGCCCCGCCGGGTGGACATCGCCTTGGTGGTGAAAAACGGCTCGAAGATTCGCGGTAGAATCTCGGCTGGGATGCCGCAACCGTCGTCCTTCACCGCAATGAACACATACTCGCGCGCCTCGGCGGGCGTCAGAACCAATCGCTCAGGCAACTGGCTTACTCGCCCCACCCGCAGGAGTATCTCCCCGGCGCCCGACAACGCATCGGCCGCGTTGAGCACCAGATTCAGCAACATCTGCTGCATCAAATCGCGAGCGCCTCGCACGTGAGGCAGGTCCGGGGTCACTTCTCGTGTCACATTGACTTCGCGCCGAAACCGGTCCCCCAGTAGCCGCAGCGTCTCCTCCACCACCGTCCCCGGGTCGCAATCCGTGATCTGCCTCTCCCCCACACGACCGAAACCAAGCATCGCCTTCACAATCCCGCTGCCCTGATCGACCATGGCTATGATCCGCTTCACTCGCGTGCGGATTTTCTCCCGGTCATCCGGGTTGCTCTCGATGATCTGGGCCGAGCCCTTGATGATAGAAAGGATGTTGTTAAAATCATGGGCGATCCCGGCGGCCAGAGTCCCCAGCGCCGTCATTTTCTGGCTGTGCGCCAACTCCTGCGTGGCCCGCTCCAGATCGCGCGTCCGCTCGGCAACCAGTTTTTCGACCCTCGCGTAGCTCCGTCTGAGCTGCATATGGCGGTTGATCGCCAGACCGGCGAAGAGCAACGCCACCGTCAAACCGGCCGTCGAAACGGCCAAAATCCGAGGCTCGCGATACCACGGAACGATGGAAGCGAACTCGATCGTGGCGGGCCGTATCTCAATGTTCCAATTCCGATCCATCGCCCGGACCTCCAACCGGTGTTTTCCGTAGGGCAAGTCCCGAAACACAGTGAATGCCTGTCGGACAAAAGGTGACCAATTGCCCTCATCCAGGCGATAGGAGTAGAGCAGCCGGTCTGCGGGCGTTTGGCGCCAGCGGTCAGTAGCCTGATAGACAAATCGCAAACCCCCTTCACTCGTCACGGCTCCGTCCTGATCCAGGCTCAGACTTAACGTCCTCGGTGGGTCGGTATCGGCTCGCGGAAAGTATTCGCTCAGCCCTCGGGAAGTCCCTACCCACAGCCGCCTGGCCCGGTCCTCGACCACAGAGAAAACGGTACCGCTCGGCAACCCGTCCTCTTCCCCTACCCAGGCCCAGGACTCTTTATAGTACCGGTACAAACCACTTCCCGTGGCCACCCATACACGTCCATTGCTGTCACGGTTCATCGCGCTCACACGATCGAGACCGCGGCGGACGACCGTCCAGCTCTTCCCATCAAACTCGGATATCTTGTTCAGTCCCGCACACCAGACACGCCCGTCTTCCACCTCCAGCCAGCAAATCGCTCCGTCGTCGGTATAGCCGTCGGCCGGGCCGAAACGCTGCCACCTGTTATCCCGCCAAATGGCAGGCCCAGCGCTGCCACCCAGCCAGTAATCCCCGTTCTGCGCCTGCGTGAGAAAAAACAGCTCATTGCCCAGATCCGCCGGGGGTGGAGTATCTCCGGCTGGCTTGAAGTTGCGCCCGTCATAGACCTCGAAAGCATATTCCCCCGACGGGGCACTCCTCTGGGCCGTCTGGATGCAGAGCCCTCCGCTCGGATATCGCCGCAAGACTTTCCTTAAGTCGCGGCCCTCCGGATGGGTGAGCGGGCTGAACCGCCCGCTCTCAGGGTCAAACACGAGAATCTGATCGGCCGCCGCGACCGCCACCCGTCCCTCAGGCAGGGCGAACAACCCGTCCCGCGCCCGGAATAAGGGATTAAACTGATTCGGCCAGGGGATATGATCCCAAACGCCCTCGCGGAGTCTCATGAGGCCGGTGGGGCTGGCGAACCAATGCAGGCCCGCCTCGTCCTCCATAATGGAATGAACAGCCGAATCGAACGGACCGGCGCCCTCTGGCGCGCGCCAGGCCATCGGCGCATATCGGATCAACCCCTCGACGGT
>ORJL010831202.1_pt1 | contig 30866 bp, 31 predicted proteins | sample 1779941 | NCBI WGS metagenome assembly ORJL01 (sample SAMEA104232317, study PRJEB22302) | groundwater metagenome | biome: forest; feature: aquifer; material: groundwater | place: USA | collected 2011-08-07 | depth 5.8 m | reverse complement strand
GCTGAAGCTCTTGAAAAAGCCCATACAATTACAGCTATTGCCTTCGACAAAACAGGAACGCTAACCAAAGGTGAGCCCGCCGTTACTGATATTCTCCCGGTCACCGGAGACATCTCAAAAGATGAACTTATACGGCTTTCTGCAGCCGCGGAAAAAGGCTCAGAACATCCTCTCGCAAAAGCTGTTGTGAAGGCAGGAGAAAATCAAACGCTACCCGCAGTTGAAAATTTTAAAGCGGTTTCCGGAAAAGGTATTAGCGCAACAATTGAAGGAAAAACGCTCTTAATCGGCAACGATACTTTTATGGAAGAGAATAATATTGCCATAACTTCTCAAGCTGCAGATTCTGACAGACTACAAAACGAAGCAAAAACGGTTGTTTATGTCGTTTATGAAAACAAACTTATTGGGCTTTTGGGTATTGCCGACACGCTCAAGCCCTATGCCAAAGAAGCGATTGCGGAACTTAAAAAAATGAAAAAGGAAATAATAATGATAACTGGCGATAACGAAAAAACCGCTCAGGCAATTTCAAAACAAATCGGTATAGATAAATATTTCGCCAAAGTTCTACCGCAAAATAAAGAAGCTTTAATAGCCGATCTTCAAAAACAAGGCAAAGTCGTAGCAATGGTCGGAGACGGCATCAACGACGCTCCGGCTTTAGCTAAATCAAATCTTGGAATTGCTGTGGGTTCGGGAACGGATGTCGCTGTTGAAACCGGAGAGATAATTTTAATTAAAGACGATTTGCGTGACGTTGTAACCGCCATAGATCTTTCAAAGAGAACCGTCCGCAAAATATGGGAAAATTTCTTTTGGGCATTCGTATATAATATCGTCGCTATTCCGGTAGCAAGCGGCATGCATCTTCTAATAACAACACAATCCGCACCCGGTGGTGGTATTGAGCCTACGGCATGGGTTTTAGCTGTTTCGCAAGCCTTAGGCCAAATTCCGGCAGCCGGACAATGGCTTGGCGACTTCTTCTTAACATTCACCAAAACCTCCTTGCGACCTGAAATAGCAGGTTTTGCCATGGCCTTCTCTTCTGTTTCCGTTGTTGCCAATTCCCTGCTCCTTAAGCGCTACCGTGAACCCAAATTTGCAAGGACTGAGCTGAAGAGCTAACATAATAATTATGAAATATCTTTTGTCTTTTCTTAGTATACTTTTTCTAAGCGGAGCGCCGGTTGTTTTAGCTCACGGCGAAGTAATGGATGGCCACGAAGAACCGGCTGCGTCTGAACGACGCACAGGCGAAATAAGTCCGGGAGCTATTGCAATCTTTGGCGCGGCGGTTGTCGGAGCAGGAGGATACTTTGTGTGGCTTAAATTAAAGCAAGGCAAAGAACCTCCCAAAAACGATTCTCAACCCAAAGTTTAAAAATTAATAAATAACAAAAATATATGGCAGTAGTAAAAGAAAAATTCAATATTACCGGCATGCACTGCGGCGCTTGTGCCGCCGGCATCCAAATGTTTCTTTCCAATACGGATGGGGTTAAAAATGCTTTTATTGACTACAATACAAAACTTGGCGAGGTTGAATATGATAATGAAAAAATCAAACAAGAAGCCGTGGTAAAAGCAGTTGAAGAAGTGGGTTACGGTGCAAGTCCCGCACAAAATTAAATCTAAATTTTGCTCTAAAGAAAACACCCCTCTATTGCGGGGGTGTTTTTATTTTGAAAAAATTATGGGCAATTTAAGCTGATCTGCGTTCTCTGTTCTTAAAACCATTAAACTTTGTTTTCTATATTGATTGCAGGAACAATTTCTCCGGTAATATTCATAATTACAACAGCGTAAACAAATTATCTCGTTATCCGGTAACTTAAATTGCGGTGAAATGTCCCCGCGAGCCATTCGCTGCAATAAAAAAGTCTCTTCGCTTACACAAAAATCAGGAAAGGTAGTATATGCACCGTATAAATTATCAAAAGGAGGTTCACTTAACAATCGTCTAGGTAATAAAAGCTCGCGGGCAAACCAATCACAAAATAATTCCGTATGCGCGTTCTGACCTTCATTGGGAGCTACTATATGAACCCACCCGAGTACTTCCCATGCAAAATAATGTCCAAATTCATGCGCAAACGTGAATAAGCGTTCGCTATAAGATTGTTTTGAGTCCAGCAAAACCATAAAAGTATTTGGATCAGTTGATTTATCCTTTTTATTCTTAGCTAGATACCCTTTAGCGTGCTCCAATTCTTTTATAACTATCTCCATATTGAAGCATTCAGCCATTACTTTCATGTCCAAACGACCAAAATCAGGAATACGATGTTCTTCAATCCATCTTTCTATATATGGATCGTCATAAAAACTGCGCATTTATGCCTCGTTTATTTTTTTTTAAAAGAACATACCGATAAAATATCACAGGGATTATAAGCGCGCAAACAAAAAACCGTCCTAATGGACGATTTTTTATCTATAAATTAACTTTTAATGCTGGTGGTCATCCCCCTCCATCATCATTCCGTGGTCGTCCATGTCCACTATTACCATAAAATCGGTGGTAATTATTTGGTCGCCATGTCTGAATTGTCCGAATATCTTATATAATCCCGGGTGCGGAAATACATAAGACAACTTAACGTCCGGACCGAAAATGGCTGGAAGTTCGTGCTCCTCTCCGTGATCACTAGCCGCAGAATCATGTCCTCCGCCGTTTGCATACGCAACATTTATTACGCCTTGATGTTCTTCGGCGCCACCTTCACTCACCTCAAGCACACCATGCTCATGCGCAAATGAGGCCAAATCAATGCTCCAAATTGCAAAATGAGCCGCGGCTCCCAAGTATGGCGAAAGATCGGTAACGGGTTTCCCGTCTTTTTCGAGATGATAATTTATAACTGCTTCATGTCCCGCGATAATCTTATTGGCAACAAGCTTGTTACCGACAATTTTGCCGTTAGGCGTAATGTTCACGTTATATGCTGAATTATTTTCTGACTTAAAAACTTTATTCAAAGATAAATCCTTATTTATAAGAACCGGAGCGCTGATATCTTCCAAAACCAAATTAAAAGATTTGGTAACAATATGCGTGTCATGCGAAACCTGCGTCACTATTCTCCATAGACCTTCAGAGGGAAAAACATAATTTACATCGAAACGCGAGTTATCAATCATTTCTTGTGTAATGGGTCCTAAATCTTCGGCATGAATATGGGCAAAAATACTAAAATCTTCTTTTGCTATAAGAACATGCATTATGCGTTCGTGTTCAATGCCTATAGGTTTAAGCAATTTTTGCGTTTCTGAATCTTCACATTTTCCCGATTCCAAAAACTTGAATGACAGAGATGTGGGTACACCAACTTGAAGCGGGTATGGTCCGGCTGTTAGACACGCAATAGCAGCAGGCGTTTCTTCAGCTCCCTGCGTATCATGCATCGGTGCAATTTTATTTGAAAACCAATTTGGAAGAGAATATCCGAAAATAAGCGCCAACAATAAAGATAGCGTAACTAGAAAAGAAGCCATCCAGCGCACTTTGGTTTGCAATAATGGTTTTTCTGCATCGGGCGCGCTTTTTGCTTCTTTTCTCTTGCGCGACCAATACCACCACAGAGGGAATAGCCATATTGCTACCATAAACCATGAACCCCACCAAAGCGGCTGACCTAATAATCCCAATCCCGTGGGTGCCGCATGCGTATGACCTAATGTTGCAATTTGCCTGCCCAATATATTAGTAATAGTTTCTTCTCTGGTTATTGTTTCAAGTACGCTATGCGTGCCCGAATATACATACCAATCATGAGTAAACAAACCTAAAGTAAGCATAAAGCCACCGACGAAAACCGTGGCCCATCCGGTAGCGCGCTCAACAACTCCTCTTCGTTTAACGAGGAAAGTTGTGGCATTAACGCCTAGAATGCCCAACATAGCCAATAAAAGAAGTGGCGTAAATCTACCTAATGCCTGCACCAACATTATTAACCAACCTTGAAATATATCTCCTTCAGCAATTATTTTTGGGATTATAACAGCATTAAATAGCGGATTGGGACAACCCACGCCTACGTTTCCCAAAAACAAACCCAACATTCCCGCTTTCAAAAAATCCTGACGTCTTTGAATAACATCGGGTATCTTTCCACTATAAGAAGGCATGCGCATCTTGGTCAGCCCTATCTCACCAAGAGCGAAAAATATAGCCATAAAGCCGGCTATCGCATAAAGTATATTTTTTGCCAACTCAACATTAGCAATACCCAAAGCTTGACCAAAAGCGCCTATCAAAGCCCCATAAAAACTCAATGTTATGGCAACCCCTATACCGAAAGAAATGGCTATACCCAACCCCTTGGCATAACCTTTTCCCATAGCCAAAGGCACTATCACAAAAGCAAGCGGTAAGGTACAAGGCAAAAAAATCATTGATAAACCGACCGCGTAGTCAAAAAGGAAAAAGGGCGCGTTATCGGGACTAACAGAGAAAATCCATTTCATACCTACGCCGAATATCCCAACCAAAATCAAAATAGCCACAGTAAATATGGCTTTCCCTTGGCTAGATAGCTTTTGGGTGGGTTGAGAGGCAGAAGCGGCTGGATTCTGTGTATTAGAAGGCTGTTGGCTTTCCATATACCTATATTATAAGGCCTTCGGCCTTGCCTTTCAAGGAACACGATTAATAACGCGTTCCGCTTTGCGGTAACACAAATTTTATGTTCACCTAAACTCTCTGACAAAAAAGACAATATGTAGTTCCTCTTCCGCCAACAATTGCTTTTTTAAGTACGCGACCACAACGATAGCATTTTTGGCCCGCCCTGCCGTAGGCGCGCCAACTATCCTGATATCCTCCCCTGCTTTGGTCGGGATGCAACCAATCGCGCATTGAACTACCCCCCATATTTATACTGCGCTTCAAAACTTTTTTAAGTGATAAAAATAACGCGCGGCGCTGTTTTAAATCCAGAGACTTAACTTTCTTCTGCGGATGTATTTTCGCGAACCAAAGTGTCTCGTCTGCCACTATATTTCCGATACCGGCAAAAACATTTTGCTTGAGTAAAAAAGGTTTAATGATTCCCTTGCCCGCACTTAAACGTTTATTGAACTTAAGCCAGCTTACACTTAACGCGTCAGCACCCAAAGTATTTAAATATTTATCCCCACTCAGAAACATATCATCGCCATACCAAACTACGCCGAATTTTCTGTGATCAAAAAATACCAAAACCCTTCCGTTATCCAATCCTATTTTTACGCGCGCGTGCTTATTTGGCGTTAAAAGCTCATCGCTTACCAAAACAGCAAGGCGCCCCGACATCCGCTGGTGAAATCCCAATTTTCTATAATTTTCTTCTTTACCAGATTTAGACAAATGCAAAAACAAAACCTTTCCTATACGCGAAAGGTATTTAATTTTCCTTCCAAAAATATCTTTTTCTAAGGCGTGTCCCTTAAAATCGGCTTTCAAACCGCGGGGCCAGTCACTTGTAAACGAAACTATCTTCCGCCCGGTTATTTGAGGCGCAAGTTTCCGCATGGTTATTTCTACTTCCGGCAATTCGGGCACCCCATTAGAAAATTGAACTAAAATTAACTGTAAAAAGTTAAAGAACTTTTTAACGCAATTTTAATTGACAATTTTTATATAATTAAACTCTCTACAAGTTAACACAATTTTCTAACGGGGCAAGTACACAATATGCCTAAACAATACCTAGTTTTGACCACATAACTTAGCCCTGTTATACTGAGTCCAGCAATTTTACAAAAGAAAGGTAAAAACTAATGCAGTTTTCCGAACAGATAGTTGACGGTAATGGACGGAATAAATTATATTTAATTGATTTGCGCGGACCCATAGTAGATGAGACTTCCGGCGGAGGCTTAATGCGGCGCAGCCCGTCACAAGTAAGCGCGAGGTATTTTGAAATACTTGCGCAAAGAATAAGAAACGATCCTAATGCCCGTGGAGTATTTTTACGGATAAATTCTCCTGGCGGAATGGCAACGGCAAGCGAAACCTTATACGCCGAATTAGATCTAATCAGACAAAAAATTCCTGTGTTTGCTTATGCCGATGGTATTTGCGCATCTGGTTCGTACATGGCTGCGCTTGGTGCAGACAAAATATTTTCGAACGCGTCCTCGTGGATTGGTTCAATCGGCGTAATCATGCAAAAATTTGATCTTTCCGAAGGCCTTGCAAAAATTGGCGTTAAAGCCGAAACTCTCAAATCCGCTCCATTCAAAGACGCATTCTCTCAATTCCGCCCCATGGAAGAAGACGAAAAAGAATATCTCCAAGGATTACTGAATGATACTTTCAAACGTTTCAAGGAACTGGTATTGGCAAACCGAACTTCCATTACTGACGAAGGTGAAGCTTTTTCTGCTAAGGTATTCCACGCTCAAGACGCTAAAGCTCTTGGCTTAATCGATGATATTGGCACTATATACCAAGCGAAGGTCGCTTTCCTTCATTGTCTAAAAGAAAAATACCCTAAAATTTCTCTAGATAGATATTCGTGGGTAAAACTTCATCCAAAACAATCAAGATTCGGCAACCTTTTGGGAGCACTTGAAATGCGAGTGAATCTTTTACCCGAAGCAAACACAGTATCGCTTATGCTCGCAAATCCCGGACCTTGGTGCATCTGGCTTCCTTAATAAATAAAAACAAAACCCCTGTTTTAAATGGGGTTTTTATTTTTTAACATATTTAGAGCATCACTAACTGTCTGCTCAAGAGTATTAGAAGATGGAACTTTGTATTTTGCGGCATACGCTCTCAAATATTTTGTTTTAGGCGCATTATCCGGAGCTCCAAAAACAACCTTGCCTGAACGAACCCATAAACCAAATTCTACATTTGTAGTAAACCTGGGCATGGTTTTGAGATCACTAGGAACCCAAAAACGAATGCAGTCGGCCAGCTCCAGTCCCCTAGCCTCCCATTCTATCTGTTCATTATAATCAAAATCTTCACCAAACCTTCCGTCGCGCGGTTCAGGAATAAAAATAGTTCCGCTATATCTTTTATTGTTAAGAATAGTTAACGCTTCGGGTCGCCAAGATTTAACTTGCGGTGAACGCGGTGTTGGGCCCGCCAAAAAAATTGAACTTTCAAAATCTTTAGGAGGGAGTTCTAGCGTGTAAACAAGTTCCACTTTTTCTCCTTTAAGGTACTAAAAAGAGCATAACGTAAAAGTTATGCTCTTGTCGATATATCTTTGTGTTATTATTTTTTTTCCCCACGCGACCACGGCACTCCTAATTTGGTTAAAAGCCATCTGTCTAAACCCCACCATCCTGCAGTTTTCCAGGCAAGCATTAATAAAATAGCTAAAAGCAACATAACCGGATTAGTTGAAGCGGTTCCGGCGAGAAGAAAATTCATGTTCAAAAAAGCACCGAAAAATGCTGCAATTCCAACAAATGCTCCCAGTATAAGCGCAACGCCTACCAAAAACTCACCCCAAGAAACCAAATACGCCATCCACGACTCTGCTTTTATGCTTATTAAAAATTCAAGAAATGAACGATACCAATCAAAAGCTATTGCAGGACGAGCAGGAGGAGCCGGTATAGCTATGGCACGATTCCAAAAAGCTAAGAGAGAATCTGGTCCCCAGGGATGCGCACCCGCACCTGTAATTTTATCCCACCCGGCGCTTACCCACTCCCAACCAAGATAAATACGCAAAGCAAACCAAACAAAACTCAATGGCCCGACTTCCGAAAAAAGCTTTCGCGCCAACGGAGGATCTTTTATTTCTACATTTTGCGATTGAAACAATTTTTTAATATCCATAAATATATTCCTCTAAAACTACCTGCGCAACCAATTATACCGCAAAACCTATAAAAATCATATTAATTCGCCGATAAGCGCATATCTCTATAGAACCTGTTGAAAATTTGCCTCATAATCCTCTGCCAGTGTTTCATTTTCAAGGTCCAGAAACGTCATCCAGGTGGGCTTTATTTTAATTACTGCGGCATCTTTATGCGGAAGCATGTGTAGCGGCCAAGGAATTGAAATTCTTGGAATATCAAAATTATCAATAAAATTCCAAACAAACCTATTTGCTTTGTCTTCACTCCATTCAACTTCTCCCCCACCCTGAATAGTAATAATCTTGGGGCCTAGTCCTACAGAAAAGGAAACGCTTGGATTTTTGAGAATATTTCTGAACTTTCTGGTTTTTTTACGCGTTGAAATATAAAAATTAAATTCATGGTCCAAGGCATAATAAACAACGGCAACTTGGGGCTTGCCGTCTTCTCCTGTTGTTGCAAGCGCCATCACATTATTATTCTTTAAAAAATGCATGGCTTTTTGTTTTATTTCGAGTTTTGTTTTCATGTTAAAATTAATATATTAGCGCGTAATATTAAATCATTTAATGTTTTTACTATATCATTTGCGTAAAAAATAAACAATTAAATTACTAAAATGTCAACAGAATACTTTAAACCCCTTCAATTCCTTAACCTTATTGGCTTTTTACGGCTTATGTGTATACTCAAAGATGACGTAAAAATCGTCATTTATTATGATTGAAAAAAATTTACATACAATTCTTGAAAATATCGGTTTATCCCGGAAAGAGGCGAAAATATATTTAATTCTGCTTGATTATCCGGAATCTACACTTGCCGATATAGTACGCAGGATACGTATGCCGCGCATGACCTGTCATTCTATTCTTGAAAAACTTTTTGCGCGTGGTTTTATTGATATTATTATTAAACGCAGACGCAAATATTTCATAGTAATACCCCCAAAACAACTCCTGGATCACTTATCCCAGCAAATGCAAGAATTCCAAAAAGCTCTTCCCCGATTAGAAAAACATACCCGCACTTTACGCGATATGCCTCGTGTACATTATTTTGACGGCAAAGAAGGTTTGCGTCTTGTTTTTTGGCGTTTACTTCAGGAACAAAGACCCTTTGTGGTTATTACCGAAATTGAGGATATGGAAAAAATCGCATCTAAAGATTTCCATGATTTTATTGACCAAAGGACAACAAAAAGAATACCCGTAAAAATGCTCACCAACCGTACTCCCAGCGCCCTGCAAATGAAAGAACGAGATGCGCAAGAATTTCGTCAGACTCGTTTTGTGCCGCATAATTATGAATTTCACACTTCAACATATGTGTCGGGTAATCTGGTAGCCATAATCTCCTTACGCCGCAATCCTCCTACTGCGCTTATAATAGAAGATTCCGATGTAGCGAAAACTTACCGCATGTACTTTGATCTTATCTGGGAGCGCGGGGAATAAACTTAATCTTAAATATAAATAAAAATCCGCAATTTAGCGGATTTTTATTTTTTAAGCAGACTCCAAAGAACATTTTAAGTTTATGCTGAAAGTATCCCAAAATATTTTTTATATTTTAGTTACAGATAATTCATAATTATAAATTAAATTTTTTTTCTGCGCAAAAGTAAAGCGTTAATTGCAACAATAACTGTACTTACTGACATTAGTACAGCTGCAAAGGCCGGTTCCAAAAGTATCCCTTTCCAAGCAAGAGCTCCGGCTGCAAGTGGCAATGCAAAAATGTTATAACCCGCCGCCCACCAAAGATTTTGAATCATCTTTGAATATGTCATTTGGGACAACCTAATTATTTTTACAATATCCCTTGGGTCATTCCTGACCAAAATGATCCCGGCTGACTCAATTGCAACATTTGTTCCGGCTCCAATAGCTATGCCAAGATCAGCTTGCGTAAGCGCTGGTGCATCGTTTATACCATCACCAACCATGGCGACTTTCATGTTGCGTGCCTGAAGCTCTTTCACCTTTTCTGATTTTTGATGAGGCAAGACTCTTGCGAAATATTCATCGATGCCAAGCTCGGAAGCCACCCATTTAGCCACGTCCTCCGAGTCGCCAGTAATCATGGCGGTGCGGACTCCAATCTCCTTAAGTTTCAAGATCGCATCTCGAGATTCTTCCCTGATAACGTCAGCTAGAGCAATAGCGCCTAAAAGCGTTTTGTCCATGACGGTAAATACTACTGTCTGACCTTTCTTTCCCGCTTCATCCGCTTTTTTGAAAAGTTCATTTGGCACAGTTATTCCGATGCTCTCAAGAAGTGCCGGCCCGCCGATCATAATTTCTTTTTCTTCCACCAAAGCTTTTACACCCTTACCTTTTAGCGCTTCAAATTTCTTCGGCTCCCTTAGAGATAATCCTCTCTTCTTGGCTTCGGAAACAACCGCTTTTGCGATCGGGTGCTCTGACAGAGCATCAAGAGAAGCTGCCAGTGTTAAAACTTCATCGGTTGCGTGACCTGAGGTGCTCCACATATCGACAATACCGAATTCTCCTTTGGTTAACGTACCTGTCTTATCAAAAAGCACCGTATCAATCGTCCGTGCGGCCTCCAAAGAAATTCTCTGCTTTACCAAAAAGCCGTTGTGCGCCGCTTTGGTCGTAGAAATAGATGCAACGAGAGGTACGGCAAGACCCAAGGCGTGTGGACAGGCAATCACAAGCACTGCCACGAGACGAGCGACGGCAAATCCGACTTCTGCTCCGGCGAGAAGCCAAGCAATAAGGGTGATGATGCCTCCACTGACAGCAATAATAGTTAAATGGAAAGCGGCACGATCAGAAAGAATCTGAAGTCGTGATTTAGAAGCCTGAGCCTCGGCTACCAAGCGCATAACTCCAGCAAGAAAAGTTTTCTCTCCGATGCTCGCCACCCTTACTTTTAACGCTCCATCTCCGTTAATTGCCCCCGCGATTACCTGATCTCCTTCTTTTTTGGAAACCGGTTTTGATTCACCGGTCATCATTGACTCATTAACATCAGAATCTCCATCTATAATCGTGCCATCAGCGGGAACTTTGGTTCCCGGCTTGATAAGTACAACATCATTTTCTTTTAGTTCGGAGAGAGGAATGACTTCTGTTTTTCCATCACGAATAACTTCCGCTGTATCGGGAAGGAGCTTTGAAAGCTCTTTAAGTGCTCCTTGTGCTCCGGAGACCGCGCGCATTTCAATCCAGTGTCCTAAAAGCATGATGGTAATCAGTGTAGTCAGCTCCCAAAACAGAGTTTCTGCTCCGGCGAACACGGCATATACGCTCCAGATGTAAGCGGCCGAGATGGCAATACCGATAAGAGTCATCATGCCCGGCAGACGGCCTTGTATTTCTCTCACCGCTCCGGCAAGAAATACCCAACCGCCATAGAAAAAGACGATCGAACCAAGCACTAACGGCATATATTCCATACTAGGAAATTCAGGTAATGACCATTTAAAAATAGTCTTTAGAACATCAGCGTAAAGCACTACGGGGATTGTGAGAATAAGACTCACCCAGAATTTCCGGAGGAACATTGAAGTCGAGTGACCAGCGTGCTTATTGTGCCCGCTGTGCTCCATATCCACCTTCTTCTTTTTCGCCAGCACAAGCTGCATACCGCATTCAGGACACATCCCCGGTTTATCTTGCCGTATTTCAGGATGCATTGGGCAGGTATAAATTTTTCCTGAAGCATCGTGAGAGCTGTGATTATTATTCATATTATTTATTCTCAACGGCGTGAATTATAATTTCTAAATTGCAGCTGTGATGTTTCTTGCACCACGCATCGCATTGCTCCGCCCATTTCTTTTCCTCGTAATTCAAACCGCATTCTAAACACTGATAAAGTTTTTTATCAGCCTCATGATTATTATAAGATAAACTATTCTTCATATTATTTACTATAGAATCCACTTAAATAATCGTTCGGGGATACCACCAACATTGTTAATCTTTAATTCAAAATAAGAAGGCAACGGGTTTATTGCTTGAAATACCAACACTCCCTCAAGGTGATGACCGCCGGAGTCAGGCCCGTCCCATCTAATAGGCCTAAATTCGTTCCCTTTATCGTCACTTAAAATAGAAACTTGAGTGAGATCTTGATTCAATTCTACCGAATGCGTATCTAATGATATTTCAAACTCCCAAGGCGCAGTTACGGTTATTTTATGTGGTAGCACCATAACAGACACGGCGCCCTCTTCATTTATTTGTTGTTCAAGACTTGCTTGTGAAACTTTTTGCTTTTTGTCCCAAAAATCTACTAAATCTTTTTGGCCTAAAAAGTAAGCTACCAGTAATAATCCTGTAACAACAAGGACTCCGCCAATAATTATAAATTTAGGATTTTTCATGATTTATGGAATTTAATAATTCTATTTACAATATAGGCAATACCTCCGAGATTGAACAAGATGCCAATCCAGAATAATTCTATTTGATATTGTGCTATGAAAACCATGGCTCCCGTTACACCAAGAATAGGCACTAAATTTACTAAATAGTGCGCGCAACAGGAAATCATGGCTGCGGTAGAAGTAGTCCCGGACACGCCAACTATCTTACCCATACCCCTTCCTACTCGAACCAAATTCCGAATATGGCTATACAAAGCTATCTGGATACCAAATCCTCCAGCCAAACTAATAATAAAATACCAGTAAGTGCTGAATTGCTCTTGAGCAAACGTCCATCCAGAAACTAGGGTTAGAACAACAAAATAAGCGCTAAGCAGTATAAATGCCGCCAAGATGCCGTAAATGATAGATTTTAAAAACGTTTTTTGTATTATCATTTTCCTATATAATTTTCCGGATTTTGTTGGAATTGTTGTCGACAATAATCGGAACAAAATGAATATTTTATTCCCATATGAACAAAATCGATACCATCCGAAGACGCCATGCCACATACCAAATCTCTTGAAATACGGTCTGATTTGTTATTGCTACGACCTCCCAAGAATTTAAACTTTGATTTGAAACTATTCATAAGTTTAAAATTATATTTTTTAATCACCTAAACCCCGCATCCTCCGCTACTTTTGGTTTCAACCGGCTCTACCTGACTACGTACCTCCTGATAACCCTGGGCACTTGAAAATTCCTCAGCCAAAATGCTCTTGGGATTGGCTGCTTCCCACGCAATTTCTTTGCCATCTAAAAATTTGGCTATAGTCAAATATGTATCCGGAAACCAATACGAATTTACCGCCAAAGCAGCTTTATACATATCTACCTCTGAAACACCTTGCGACGCCATCAATTCGAGCAATCCCAACATAGCCATACCATGATTACAATCTGGAAAATAAGTAGAATTACCACAACAGGGCCTATAAATATTTTTTGCCATATCTTCAACCAAACTCTGTTGCTCTGCGGTCAAAATTAATAATTGATGCTTAGAAAAATGGTCCATTGCATCCCCTGCCGCCAAGCTCCAACCTCCTGTTGAAGCAAAGTTGCCCGCGCCTCCATTGCTTTTGTCCGACATTGGACCTCCATCCATAATGACATTCTTATTACCCAAGCCTACTGCCCAAAGTAAATTGAGTAAAATTTGTGAATTTTCCAAAGTCATCACTAAATAACCGTTATCGTTCCCCGAAAGTAGCTTCTTGCTTTCTTCGTCCAATCCACCCCGACTGGCATAAAGCTCTGTAAACTTTTGCTCATCAATTATGCCCGCGCTTATCATCTGTGCCCCTAAATCTCCCCATTGAACCGGAAGGGTTACTCCTTGTGCCGGCAAAACTTTTTCTTCAAGCGCTGCAATTTGCTCATCTGCCGGACCCCCTGATACTTGCGCCCCCCCATTTGATGTTTCAGCAGAAATATTCCTGGTCATGCTATTGTTCAAAGAATTATTTATCAAGATTGCGGAATAAAGAATCGAACCTGAAATAACTGCCGCACCGATAATAAGCGCTGCTTGTAGGCTTATTTTAGGATGCAATATGGGTTCTAAAAATTGTTGGTTATTGTTTTCCATAATTATTATATATTTTAACTTATTATTTTGTTTTATTTGTCTGCTTGCGGAAGATCGCAAGCGCTTTCTTGTGATAGCTTTTTTAGCCCTTGCTCTCCCACAAGTCTTCTGCCATCAGAAAAAATCCATGTGGGATAACTTTCTACATTTACATCAACACATTGTTGTGGATTATCCGGACATTCAACATAAGTTATGAGTCTGAATGAATCGCCGAAGGCTCGTTTTTCATTCTGGCAATGCGGGCACCAATTAGCTCCATACATAATAATTCCCTTATCCGTAAGACATTGAGCGAAATTATCGTATTTACCCGAAGGCACGCTTTTACGCATCTCTACAATCCATATACCGACAGCTAAAAAAATTGCTGCCGCTAAAAGACCCCCGAAAAGCTTACTTAATTTTTGATTATTCATCACAACAATCAACTAATTTATTAACTATATCCTCTACTTTCCACGCTGAATTTTTCTCTTTATCAACATCGTGAATATTGAGCTTGCCTTCGGGCAACTTAGCAATTCCTTGCATATCAATAAGCTTAAGCCGCAACGCCCAAAATATCGCGTATATTTTGTGCGCGCTTTCAAACACATCCATAGCATCTTTCTTTTTTCCGTCCGCAAGATATTTTGTTCCGACTTCGAGAAGACGCATTGTTGCGGCAAGCAGATGCTTTGAAACACACCACGTTTCTCCTTCGTGCTTATCTATCATACGCGCAAGCATAACCTTTCTTATGGCACGAGTTTCATTCAGCATATCAAGATAATCGGGTTTATTAGTCTTCATCGCAGTAAAAAAGAAATGCTCCTCAAGACTTATAAGGTTCATGATCGCAATACTTAAATCTTCTTCAAGTGAAAGATCGATCTTGTTTCCCTTCTTCATTTTTTGAACTCTATCTAAAAGTTCTTCAAATTTTTTATTATCATTCATATTTTTATTTAATGTTAATTACAAAAATAAAATTATAAAACCAAGTATAACCATCGCTATACCGCTAAATAAACGCATCCTTGAAAGATTGCTCTTGCGCCATCTCTGAACCTTACTAAGGAGTAAATTATCGCTTGCCATAAGAAGAACCAACACGAGAGGCGAAACAAAAATAATATTATATAGCAACAAATAACCCAAACCTTTAATATATGTTCCTTGGTCATGTAAAAGTCCTAGCACCAAAAGATAGGGTCCACCGGTACACGGAAACTCACACAACCCGACCAATGCGCCCATAAAAAATGCCGTTGGTAAAGATGCTTTTTCAACAAGTTGTGCTATTTTTTTATGGGTAAAATCGGGAATTTTTAATTTTATAGGAAAAGCAGGAAAAAATTCGTTTATCAGATTTATTCCCCCAAAACCTATAAGAATAAACGCCCCCACCTTTGACATAAAATGTGGCGTGTTAAAAAGATGCAATGCCTGAAGTATCCCTAAACCTATCAATACATAAACAGTAAAAATGCCCGCGATATAAAAACCGCCTATCGTAAGAATACTTGAACGCATGCGGCCCAGACTGAAAAGAAAAGCGATTGTCACAAGCAAAATAGAGAAAGCGCAAGGAGTAATACTATCAATGAGCGAAGCAACCACAACTAAAGGCAAAAGCCAAGTTCCTTCTTTACTTAAGTCCCACAAAACTGTCATACCACTATTGCTAAATCTAAAGAACAAGAACGTTGCAATTACAATAAATCCCAACATTACAATGCTTACAAATTTTTTAGTCATAATTTAACTTATTAAGGAGTAACTATTACCTTAAAATCCAACTCTATCGGCTTTCCATCATTTTCAACCGTAACTGTTCTCTGTATAAGCCCTACCCCGGCAGGGCCATGAGCGTTTGGATCAAACACAACAGTAATTGTAGCCTCTTCCCCGGCAACCATCGTTTTATTTATTGTAGGAATGGATCCGTGCCCAGGCATACCATACGGTCCCATTTGTTCATCGCCCATTTTTAAAATCGCGGTTGTGCACATGCAAGAAGTATAAACTTTTCTAATAGTTGCCGGATTTGTTCCGGTATTCTTAATTTTAAAGTCATGGCTTATTTTGCCTTCAGACATCGAAACGGTCCCGAAATCAAAATATGTTTCTTCGGCAAAAAGAGAGCCTGCGGCAATTTCACCACCGTTTACCTCACCATCGGAAGAAGGCGTGGACTTAGCGACTAATAAAATTAGGCCCGCTACAACTACCACACAGAACAAGATACTTATAATGATATTTTTTTTCATATAAATTTAGATATAAACAAAAATCCCGATAATAACGGGACAAGAAAAAGACGCCGGGTAAAAACCATTCGACAAACGGCTTTTAAAGACGTCTTTTATGCTTTCGCGGGGCTATTTTCGTGAATAGCTAACCAACGAATAAGTTTGTATTCTAAAAATACAATGGATAACTCTGCCTTATATCTTAATACCTTAAGATATTTTTTTTGAATTAGCTCTAAATATCTATTTTTAAATAAGACGAAAAATCCTGCAAAAACCAGCGCAAATAAAAAGAAGGTTATTGTTAACCCATTATCTACCAAACCCAATGTAAAACTTTTAAAAGCGCTCAAATGAAATGCTGCGAATTGGAGACCATTACTGGCACAATTAATATTATTTGTTATTGCCGCTATACAACCGTCGTGCTCCGCGTGATGCCCCATAGCAAAAAACCCCAAACCGCCAAGCGAGACAATGGTTGAAAGAATCAAAATTGTTAAAATAACCCTATTCATTATCTTCTTATTTTATGCTTATGCCGCTGCGAAGTCAATTTTAAGCAAAATGCTGTAAAAATGCGCAAAGATAAAATAATATCTAATTCTTAACCTATGTCAATTAGCAAACGCTTAATATGTTGTTTTCTAAGGATTATTACAAAATGACATCTTTTTGGTCGTCATATATAATAAATATCATAATATTTAAAATATGGATCAACCCTTATTTTAACAAGGTTTTTCCGAATGCTTTAAATCTAATTCGTCTTCCAAAATTTAATGTCGGCTTATTTATTTCGGATTAGCCATATATATGCGTGAATACTAAATGTAGATCTTTAACAAAGGAGGTGATGTAGTATAATAAAGATATTAAAATATGCTAAACAAAAAACAAATGAAAGGAGTTTAAGTATGCGCAAATATTTTCTTGGATGGACGCTCTTGCTTGCTGTATTTTTTATCGGTGCCGGAACTTTTATGGCGATGCAGGGTTTTCAAGCACAGGCCGATGTTAAAGCTAGTGTTGCTGCCGAAGAAATTACTCTGGGCAAGGCCGACAAACCAGACGGCACACGAGATGAGGTTGTTGCCGAATTTGTTCCCGCTGAATACCAAGGTATGGGTTTGGCTGATGTTGGCAAACCCGAAGCTCTGCTTTGGCAAAGAGATGTCATCCGTGGTCACACTCTAGCCAGAACTGATGGCTTAGTTTTTGCTAAGATGCCACGCGTGATTCCAAAGGTTGACGAAGCAGGAAACCCGGTACTCGATGAAGATGGCAAGCCGGTTATGGTTCCTAATGTTGCGCGTGATATGTGGACCCAATCTACTGCTCTCCAAAGCGCTTTACTTCAAGGCTACATGGCTTGGAAGCTTTCGGAGCTTATTATCGGTCTTGGTGCTGCTTTTATCTTTATGGGCATCGCAGCCTTGGGGCTTGGCCTACCTCTAGCTCGCCGCAAGTAATATTTTCGAATAGACAAAAGCCGTCCACAAAAGACGGCTTTTTATTTTACCCTAAAAATATTTTCTTTAAGCAGCTTCTTTCTCTATCGCAATAAGCCGATTATATTTAGCAGTTCTCTCACCTCTTACCGGAGCTCCAAGCTTAAAACCATCCGCACCAACTCCATAGGCAAAATCCGCAATAAAATCATCGTTCGTTTCACCGGACCTGTGTGATACTACAATTTTCCAACCGAATTCTTGAGCTTTTGCCACCGCATAAAGAGCCTCGGTTATTGTGCCGATTTGATTAGGCTTAATAATTACCGCATTAACTGACTTTTTATCGCGTGCGCTAGTCATTTTCTCTGCGTTTGTAACCGTCAAATCGTCTCCGGCAATCAAACATTTACTGCCGTGGTTTGCCAAAAATCCGGCGAAAGAATCAAAATCATTTTCATCAAACGGATCTTCAAGATACTTAAGATTATAGTTAGTCAATAAACTTTCGTATTCACGGTTTAAATCGTTTGCTGATTTTTTAACGTTTGACGCGGCGGCATCAAGTCCAAAATTGAATTTATCCCCCAAGTCTAATTTAGCTAATACCGTATTTATTGTCTCAAACGGCTGCAAATTATTCTCAAAATTAGGGGCATATCCTCCTTCATCCCCCACCAAAGTTGCTCCCTTACCAAACTGATCCAAAAGTTCTTTACCCAATTCCAAATAAACCCGTGTGCCTAATTCTATATTTTGAATAATTGTTTCTGCTTTTGGAATAATAATATATTCTTGAAAATCTAAAGAATTGCCCGCATGCAAGCCTCCGTTTATGACATTCATAAAAAGATCCGGGGCTTTGCTGATTCTTTTACCCATTCCTCCGATATATTTCCATAGTGGTACATTCTTTGCTCTTGCCGCGGCTCTGGCTGCGGCAATTGATACCGCGAGCATGCTATTTGCCCCGAAAACTGATTTATTTGGCGTTCCGTCAAGTTCTATTAATGCATTATCTACTCCGTTTTGATCTTCGGGATTAAAACTTTTTAACGCCGGAGATATCTTTTTATTAATTATTTTTACTGCCTCTTCAGCATCAATAGATAAAGCTTCAAATTTACCCTTGCTTTTACCCTCGGGAACAGAAGCAATAACACCAAAATCTTCGCATACTAAATTTACTTCAACGGTCCATTCTCCTCTGGAGTTGAGTATTTTTCTTGCCGTAATTGATTGTATGGAAGCCATAAACTAAATTTTTACAATATTTGACGGAGCGCCTTTTAAAAAATTGCTGATATTTTCAAGGGTTGTATCAAGTATCCGCACAAGCGCCTCCTTTGTATTGAATGCGTTATGTGGCGTGATTATCACGTTAGGCATATCTATAAGAACATGATTTGCGATTATGGTTTTAAGATTATGTTCTTCGGGATGTCCTTTATATAAAAACTCCATCTCATCTTTAATAACCCCCTCTTCTTCTAAAACATCTAATCCCGCCCCGCCTAGTTTTCCTTCTTTAAGAGCGCGTGCCAATGCTTCCGTATCAACAACGGCTCCGCGGCTGGTATTTATTAAAATTGCCTCTGGTTTCATCAGTGCCAGTGTTTTTTCATTTATTAGGTGATGCGTTGTCGGTAAATAAGGAACATGCAAAGTGATAATATCTGAAACTTTTAACAACTCTTCAAAACTTAGATACTTAAAACCCAAAGATGAAGCAAATTTTTGATCCGGCCGCTCATCATACGCAACAACATCCATACCGAAACCTTTAGCGATTTGCGCGGAATGTCTTCCGATACGTCCGGTACCCACTATACCTAAAGTTTTTCCTTTTAGGTCAATGCCCTGTAAGCCGTCAAAACTGAAACTTCCTGTTTCTCTGATTCGGTCAACCGCCCAATATATTTTACGCGAAAGCGTGAGAATAAGAGCAAACGCAAATTCAGCTACTGTATTTTCACCGTAGGAAGGAACGCTGGAAACGCTTATATTTTTTTCAGCACAATACTTAACATCAATATGATCAAATCCCGTAGACCGTGTACTAATATGTTTAAGTTTAGGCAACGCATCAATTACCGCGCGGTTAACAACCGAATCAACAAAAACAGAAAGCACTTCTATTTGGTCGTCTTTGGGTAAATGTTCCGGAGAAATAATTTTCTCAACACAATCTATTTCTATGTCTGTCACATTATTGTACTTAGCTTTTATGTACTCCTCCTCCCACGGTTTAACTCCAAAAAAATGTACTTTAGTCATATTTACTGACTTTTATTTTTTTCTACTTCATATAGCGCCATTGTTGTCTTAATAACGGTATCGGGATTTAAAGAAATACTGTGTATCCCCTCTTCAACAAGGAACTTGGCAAATTCGGGATAATCGCTTGGAGCCTGTCCGCATATCCCTATATATTTTCCTTTTTCATTACATAATTTTATTATTTGCGAAACCATTTTCTTAACTGCGGGGTCTAACTCATTTGAAACATGACTAACTATACCCGAATCCCGGTCAAGCCCTAAAATAAGTTGGGTCAAATCGTTAGAACCGATAGACATGCCGTCAAAAATTTCTAAAAACTCTTCTGCCAACAATATATTTGAAGGAATCTCGCACATTACATATACCGGAATCGCTGAGTCTCCTGCGTTTTCCTTACTTGTATATTTTGTTACCAGCCCGCATTCCGCCATAATCTCAAGTGTTTTTCTGCCCTCTTGCGGAGTACGACAAAAAGGAACCATGGGGATTACATTAGTAAGACCCATTTCATTGCGTACTTTTTTTAAAGCTAAACATTCCAGCTTAAAGGCTTCTTTAAATTTTTCATCATAATAACGTGAAGCACCACGCCAACCTATCATCGGGTTTTCTTCCACGGGTTCATATAGCGCTCCCCCAATAAGACTGCGATATTCATTAGTTTTAAAATCAGAAAATCTTACGATAACAGGATTTGGATGAAAGGCCAGACCGATTTTGGCAATTCCGTATGCAAGATTATCGGTATAATAACCAGTTTTATCTTCCCAACCTAAAGAATTTTCACTGACCTGTTTTTTTAATTTCTGCGGCAAAGATTTAAAGTTAAGCAAAGCCAAGGGATGTATTCCTATATCTGAGGCAATAATAAATTCTTCGCGGGCAAGACCCACTCCGCTATTTGGAATGAATGATTTATTGAATGCGGTATCGGGAGTAGCGATATTCATCATTATCTTTGTATTAATTTTTGGGATTGCCGCAATATCATGTTCAACAGTATTAAATTTAAGCGCTCCCTCAAAAATAATTCCGTCACTACCCGTAGTATCTACGGTTATCGTTTGACCGGTTTTTATCTTATTTGTAGCATCTTGAGCGCCGACAACTGCGGGGATACCCAATTCACGTGAAACTATAGCCGCATGCGAAGTGCGACCGCCCTTATCAGTAATGATCGCGGCAGCAATTTTCATTATTGGTTCCCAATCCGGGTCCGTCAGTTCGGTAACAAGTATCTCGCCCTTCTTGAACTGCAAAATATTTTTAACATCCTTTATTATATGTGCCTTGCCGGTGGCTATTCTGCTACCCACAGAAACTCCTCTCACAATTTCTTTGCCCTCTTCAGTACGTACATATTCTTTTATTTTAGAAAAATCTCTGGCAACCTGAACTGTTTCGGGACGAGCCTGCACTATAAAAAGTTCTCCGCTTAAACCGTCTTTAGCCCATTCAATATCCATAGGCGTCCACTTTCCATTCTTTTCGGAATAATGTCTTTCTATCTCCAAACCCCAGGCGGCAAGGGTTTCTGTTTCGGCATTAGTAAGAACAAATTTATTGCGCTCTTTGGCGGGCGTCTTTATCTGCTTCACGGGCACAATCCCCCCCTTACCTTCCGCATAGATCATTTTGTCTTCTTTTCTACCCAACTTTCTTGAAATAACACGCAAAGGCAAACTTTCTTTTTTAGCAACAAGATATTCATCCGGAGAAACCTTACCCTGAACCACCATCTCTCCCAGACCCCAGGAAGCATTTATGATCACAACATCGCGAAAACCTGATTCAGTATCAATTGTGAACATGACGCCCGACGCCCCTTTATCTGACCTGACCATATGCTGTACCGCAACAGAAAGAGCTATTTTAAAATGATCAAAGCCCTTATCAACCCGATATGAAATGGCGCGATCCGTAAACAACGAAGCCATTGCGGATTTTACAGCCAAAAGAACATCTTCTGCGCCGCGTATCCCAAGATAGGTCTCGTGTTCGCCTGCAAAACTGGCGCCGGGCAAATCTTCAGCCGTAGCACTTGAGCGAACGGCAACATCCACATTTTTCCGGTATTTATTTTCCATTTCTTCATATCTTTCAACAATCTGTTTCTTTAAATCTTCCGGAAGCTCTGCTTTAATTATTCCCTTACGTATTTTTTCTCCGCGCTGAGCCAAATCGGTAAGATTACTTGTATCCAATCCGGTGAGAGAATCTTTAATAAAAGTTTCTAATCCGGCTTCTTTCAAAAAATGCCAGTATGCTGCGGCAGTTACAATATAACCCGAAGGTATGCGCACACCTTTTGGCTGTAAATCTGTAAGCATTTCGCCAAGCGAAGCATTCTTTCCTCCAACCAAACCGACATCTTCAATGCCGACTTCTTCCATCCAAACAATAAGTTTTTTTTCTTCGTTTGTCATATTATAATTCCTAGCGAGCTCTCAGGCGAAAACTTATTTTCATCTGAGGCGCGCGACGGAATTTAAAGTGATTCGTGTCGCGTGAATCGCTTATTTCTTTAATGCCACTAAAAGATCGGATACGTTTGATCCCGTATCCCCACAAATAAGTACATCGCCGGTTTTTTCAAAAAATGCGGTTGAATTATTTTCTGTTAGGTGTTGTTCAATATTCAAATTTAATTGTTCGGCTTTTTTCTTTGTTTCGGCGTCAGCAATGGCTCCGGCATATTCCCCGTTATCGCGTCCGTCTGAGGCAAAAGGAAGTATTATTTCTCCGTCTCCAATGGTTCTCAATGCTGAAATTGCAACTTCCTGGCTTCTTCCTCCCTTTCCGCTATGCAATATTTTAACGGTCGTTTCCCCTCCACAAATAAACGCTGAAGATTTGGGGCTATCATTCAGCTTACCGGCCATTTTTTTACCCAATTCTTTAGCGTCTCCGCCAAGACCTTCTACTTCAACACTAACATTATATCCCAATTCCAAAGCTTTAGCTTCCATGGCATGTAAAGCAAGTTCGTTTGTGACGATAACCTTGTTGTTGATATTTTTAAAATATCTATCTTCTTTGGGGGTATCAATAAGCCCGCAATGCGACATACCGCAATTCTGCAAAATATTATATTTATTTAAAATAGCCTCCGCATCCTGAATTGTTGTCTCATCTTTTATTGTGGGCCCTGAAGCCACGAATGCCATCTCCCCTCCGGGCACATCAACAAAAATCAATGCCAATCCCTGAGCGGGATGTGCATATTTTGCTAAATATCCCCCGCGCGCAAAAGATATATGTTTACGTACAATATTTATTTCCTGAATAGTGGCGCCTGAACGGAAAAGTTCCTGCAAAATAACCTTTTCATCAATACAAGTTGACCCTTCATCGGGCAAACACAAAAGAGTAGAACCTCCTCCGGATATAACAAAAATAACCAAATCTTCTTCTTTCAAATTTTTAAGCAATGCGACTATTTCCTTACTTACCTCAATATTTTTATCGGAAGGATATGGGTGCGTGCCGCCATAACATTTTATTTTCTTCAATGTACATACTTCGGGTTCACGCACATCAAAAGCAATTCCACCAGTAAGCCGTTCCCCTAAAACTCCTTCAAAAAAATAAGCTGCTTCTATCGCGCATTTACCAACGCTTACAAAGAAAATTTTCTGTGTCTCTTGGATAGTACATACTTCATCATCTATACAAATACTTTTATCTTCAATTTTTATTATCCTTTTTAAAGATTTTCTGGTATCAATCGCATCCAAACCTGCTTCAGCTATAAGAAGCGCCTCTTTTCTAAGATCGCTTATGGCTAATTCATCAAAATTTTTTATTTTCCGATCCATAAATAAACACTTAATCTGTCTTTCATCTCCCATGCTATCAGATTTAAACAATCGCATAAACAAAACAGGGGTTGGGTTGACGTTCCACGTTATTGATTTTAATTTATGATTTAAAATTACGACAAAAATGTCGGCATTTATAAACGCTTCCACAATTTATCTCTTAAAAAGCTTTTAGGGTAAAGTTTTATTGCGTTTTAGTTTAGACAATGTAATTTCAACTATAAAGTGATTTTTTATTGGTCTTTACCTTTATCCATGATTAGATGAAAGTATAGAACGTTCAAAAAAACCTCTCGTGGGGGTGCTAGGAGAGACGGAGGAAGGAAGCCGCTGAATAGGCCAACCTTATCCTCTTGAACGCTCTCTCGTCCGGAGGATTCCACTAAACCAAGCGAGCTTTAGTAGGAAGATCCAAAACAGCCGGACGCCGTCTCTCCGATGCCCAAAAAAGAATGCTGGGTATATAAATAAACGCGCTTTAAAGCGCGCTTATTTTTAATATTGATCCTCTTATTTATTGCGCATGTTCCCCCACTCCGCCGCACCCATCAGACAAATCCCACACATCTACAATTTGATCACCTGAAAAATTGTATTGTTGAATTAACAATTTTGCCAAACCGCCATAAACATACCAGTGCCAGCACTTACAACAACAAGGCCCTTTCTCATGTGAATTTTCCATCGCATAGTCATATGTTCTCTGCTGTTTAGGAGTAAGCGCGTCATCATAATGCGCCGCCAATTCTTTAGCTAATTGAGAATCTATATCATAAGGGTCTGGTGGAATTATGGAATATTTATAGTATTTTTTTAGTCCTTCTATCTGTTCCGTATAACGGTGAAAGTCCATAGGACTGCAACAAGAACCTTGGATATTTTTATCTTGAAGTCCCTTTTCTACTTCTTTAGTAAAGTCGGCAGAGCAGGCAGAATTACCGCTTTTACTTAAATATTCGAACTTCGCTGCCAATGCTTCCGGAGTACTGTGCTGGGTGTGATTAGAATGCTCCGCGGGCCATAAACCGCCCGTATAAAAATAAATGCCTATAGCCGAAGCCAAGCTCAGAAAAACAATGGGTTTTAATTTTTCCTTCAAAACCATACGTTTCTCATCATAACAAACTATTCAATATTGTGTCGAATGCTTAATTTTAAATAAAAAATCGTCTGATAGAACAGACGATTTTACTTAATTTGATGTTGTTGAACCATATTAAAACGCCATTTCAAGAAACATATATATCATGGACGTCAAATAGCTTCTGGGAGCTCCTTGCTCAAGATACTCTTTCCCAATCTTAACCATTCCCTCAATTAAATCCCATGAGGCATCTGGCCATTGCGACTTTGCAAATTCATGCCACCTGACAGCAAGTTCTTCCTCGTTATTCCAAAGAAGATCGAATATCGCTGCGGCGAAAAGAAACTGTGGGCCTTGTTGCTGAACGCCTGGCTGCTTCAAAAATTCTTCCGGCGAAAGATCAAAAAGCATATCGCCATATGATTCTTTGCTATAGAAAATCCCGTCCCAATTTTCCGGCAACGACATTAACAAAACCTCCTTACAAAGAACTAAAAAAGAGCATAACTTAAAATTATGCTCTTGTCGACTAGGGATCGCCTGATCTATAACATCAAGACAATATTATCTTTCCGGTTTTGCTCAAGAAAAAATCCTTGTGTATAACAAGGATTTTGTTTTCTAATATGCCGTTGTGGCAGTCAGATGATGCGGGTTAAGACTGGATTTGCCTTCTAGCCAGACCTTAAAATCTATAGCAGTAATTGATTTGCCGCTCTTCTGACAAAGAGAAACCATTGCAGCAACCGTCTGCGAACGAATTTCCTGCTCCCACTGACTATGGGCAGGAATTTCAATACCGCTATCAACTGCGTTTGCCAGTTCCAGACTGTATTCAAGAATACCTAAATGCCGTAACGCCTTTGGAACCTCATAATCAGCCGGCGGCGTAAGATCTTCTGCGTCTTTAATAGGAGGCAACGCGCCATTTGAAGAAAGCGCGCGGCCGTGATACATCATCACAAAAAGATTTGCTCGCTTATGAAAACGAAGAACTGTATTTGTTGGTTTGAAAAACGCTGTGTCGGAATAACCGGAATCATGCCTTACAAGTTTATCGATAATACCGATACCACTATTGAAGGCGCGATAATCACATCGTCTAAATAATTCAGCATAACTTCCAAAATTATTAAGAAGTGCCTGTCCTGCTAATCGTAAAGAATTAGCCCGCGCTCTAAACATCGGTAACTCGGGATTTCCTGTGAAAATGTGCTTCACTTCCTCAGTATCAATTCTTTCCAAGAAATTAGGGTCCAAAATGGGTACGCCCTCGTCATGCGCGCGCTTCAACGCTGCCCACATACCAAAGGCGCCTCTCCATAATTTTCCAAGATATTCAGTTTCATATTTCTGCTTTGTTTTGGGATTGCTAAAACAATAATTGAGTGCGTTTCCTATACCAAGAAACTGTATAAAAGCATTGTCATCTGCTTCGAGATAAACCGGCATACGCCAATCTGGAATTGGTAAATCTTCCTGCGCCCATATTTGAGCATATTCATCAAGTTTTTCTATATTTATCTTCACAGCTTGAGATTTGCTCGCAGCCCCTAAAATAGCGTCCAGATATGGATTCACCGCATTTTTTCCTTTCAAAGTTCTCCGTTACTTTCAAATAACATTAAAAATCGCCTCAGTAAAGGCGATTTTTTATTTGGATTCGTCCGGGTTTGCCTTGCGCTTTGATAAAATTATTTAATATCCATTTTCTCTTTCACTTTTTTAACAAGATCTTCAAGCGTCCAATCGGATTTTATAAAGTAATCACGCAAACCTCGATCGTGAGCTATTCCCTTACTAAAATCATCATCCAAATTAGTAAGTAAAATTACGGGTATTTCTTTTCCTTTTCCTTCCGCGCGCAATTTATCAACCATAGAAAAACCGTCGAGCTTAGGCATGACAAGATCCAACAGTATAAGATCCGGAGAAAATTTATTGGCAAGATCAAACCCTTCTTCGCCATCTCTTGCCTCAAGAACAGAAAAGCCTTCGGCGCTAAGCGTATCAACAAGCGAATGCAAAAGCGCATGGTCATCTTCAACAACAAGAATAGTGTTTGGTTTTTCTGTTTCGGTTTTTACTGCCTCAACTTCTCCTTTAACGCCCAGCTTTTCTCTTACCTTTCTTACAACATCGGAAAGCGACCAGGAACTTTTCATGAGATAGTCATACGCGCCTTCGGTAAGCGTGGACGCAATCGTTTTGGGTGACTCCAGATTCGTAAGCACTATCACCGGAACATGCTCTCCCCACCCCGGACTTGCGCGTAATTTATGCAAAAGGGTTATGCCATCCATTTTTGGCAATAAAATATCGAGCAAAATAAGATCAGGTTGTTTTTCAAAAAACCTTACACCTTCCTCACCGTCTCTTGCTTCAAGAACGGAAAAGCCGGCGGCGCCAAGTGTGTCGGCAAGCGAACGCAAAAGAGCATGTTCGTCTTCAACGATTAGAATTGTTTTTTTATTTTGTTCGTTGGTCATATATTTATTTTTTAATTTTCTCAATTCCTTTTTTAAGATAACCTTCCATTTTTTTAATGTTTTCCTGAACGCGTTTTAACGCATATTCATCATCTCCGGGCGAAGGAGTTTGATGGGCTTGCGCAAGACGCGCGACATCTTCAGCGATAAGATTAAATATTTTCGTAACTTCGTTTCCGGTAAATCCCACCCTTAACGCAAGCTGTGCTTGTCGTTTTCTATAGAATAAAATTCCTCCAAAAAAACTCGCGATCAGCATACCAAGCATCATCAATGCCGCTTCACCCTTACCAAATTGAAATGTTCCGATCTGGAAAAGAGGCTTAGTCACGACAGTTATTTCTGAAGAACTAACTACCTCGCTTAATGCTCCTCTGTCGTCTTGGCTTTGCGCGGTCACGATATATTTCCCGTTATTCAATGGTTTTGCAAACGCAAACCGCCAATCACCTTTATCATCCACTCGAGCGCTTTCGTTCAAAACAATTTCGCCGTCTATCAAAGATGCTCTTTGAACTTTTAATAAAATATTTGTGGAGGGCGCTCCTGTTCCTTTAACGATAAGTCCTTGTTCTGTATCAGAAAATAATTGCCGCGTGACAAAAGTTATGGTTGGAGAAGGTATCGGGAGTATTTCAAGAGTAATTTGGGACTCCGTAGTATTTTCCGCCAGATCCACCGCCCAAACGCTAACCTGCCTCTGACCGTGTGGCTGTAAAGGAAGTCCTGCTGTGCCTTTAAAATTATCCGCAGGAATCTTTATAATATCTCCCTCACCTACCCGTATACGATATTCCTTGATCCCGGATAAAGCGTCTGCTGTTTCAAACTTAAGAACCGGAGTCGGATTATCAGTTGCCTTACCCCCAAGGGCAGTTACCTCAAAACCAAGCGGCGGCTGGCTATCGAGCGAAATTAGATAATGCGCTGTCGCTCCCCAACCGATATTATTTTTGAACCGTACGTGGATATACCAAACGCCGTCTTCTAAAATTCCTACTTTCTTTCCGTTAACCAGCGTTTTTTCCGCAATGGTCGGCTGGGTATTTGAACTTTGATCGACAAGCACAGCGACTTGCCGTACGTCATCCGGAACTTCCCACAAGGCAATAGTGTCTCCGTGATAATTATACCAACGCGAACTGTCAGGATAAAGCGGTACGCGAACTTGCGGCAACGAAGGAAGTACGCGCGCGGTGACGGGTGTGCGAACAATTATTTGCGGCTGTTCCGGAGGAAGTATTTCAGCAGGAGGCGCGGGAGGCGCAAGCGGTACAGCTGGTGGTACAGCTGGTGGTACAGCAGGACTCACCGCGGGCGGAAGCGGAGTAGGTTCAGGGACTGGTTCGCCAGCTGGCGCAGGCGGTGGAGCCGGCGGTAAGGCAAAAGTTAAATATTCCCAACGCAATGAAACACGAGCATCGTTTTGGTTTTCATAATATTCCAATTCAACGAAATGGGTTCTCTCAGATGCAAAGGTGTGTGTATATGTTCTTTCAAAATAGTTAGAATTAATGAAACTATCAATTACTGTTACGCTGTCAATTTTTAATCTGACACCGTCATCTGCTCCGGCATAAAAAGTATACTCACCTGCTTTAAATGTAAAAACTCCCAGCCATTGAGCAGAAAATAAATCATCCCCCAAAAAAGAGTTCGGAGCGCTGCCTCCCCAATTATAATCCAATGCTGTGACTGAATCAGGAACCGGAGAAGAAAGAACCGGTCCGGAAGAAGCATTACTGACCTGAGTATTAAAATTGGTTCCTGAATAAAAACATCCTATAAGTTGATTTGTTCCGTATCCTGTATCGCTGCATGAAACCGCACCAGATTGAGGCGGAGGTGGTGGAGGCGGAACCGCATTAACCGTAAACGTTTGCGTATTTGATACGCCGCCTCCGGGAGTCGGATTAAATACGCTAACCGGAAAAGAACCAACAGCCGCAGCATCGCTTGCGAGAATAGAAGCTGTGAGCTGAGCCGCACTCACGAACGCGGTAGTCCGGTCTGAACCGTTGAAGCGCACAACCGAAGAAGAAATAAAGTTGGTTCCATTAACCGTAAGCGTAAAACCTGAGTCTCCCGCGGTTTTTGAAGTGGGCGAAATGCTTGTAGTTGTGGGAACAGGATTACTAACGGCAATGGTATTACTTAAAGCAGAAGTTATACCCGCAGAAGTTGCGCATATTTTTATGCTTTCACCAAAAGAATACTGCATCGCAGTATAGGTCATAACACCACCAACAACCGCGGCGCCGCTAGATGGTGTTGATGCTAATATTCCGCCCCCGGCAGTTCCTCCACATGCCTGCGTTGAAAGTACGGCGGTGCGCGCGATGGTCGTCGCATTATCAGAAGTTATTGTATTGCCAAATTGATCACGGACCGCAATAACCGGCTTTGTTGTAAAATCAACATCAGCTGTCGAGGTTGCCGAGGGTTGAGTCGTATAAACAAGCTGGGTTTTTGCGCCCGCAACTTCAGTCAGGGTTCCTAAATTAGTAACACTATTTGTAACGCCCGCAATTACTGATGTGCCAGTCTTAACAATATTGCCGGAAGCCAATGGCGTTCCCGCAGTCGGACGCACTCTGACATTTTGCCAAGTAAGCGAGTTGAGTGCGAGAACTTCGGTTATTGCGGTAACGGTATATGTAATTTGCGTAGTTGTAATGCTTGTAATAAGGTCAACGGTACCACTAGTCTTATTGTTGATATTATTTCCTCCGGCTCCACTGCCACCGCCAAGCCACGTTATAAGCACCGTAGGTGCCACGCCACCGACATCAAATATAAATCCCGACGGCGCGTTTAATATTATAGTACCGACTCCGATATCAGCAGTTACGCCTTCGGCAATAATCGGTCCGGTCAACGAAGTATAAGCGCCTCCTGTTGTGTCAGCCGAAATTGTCGAGCCGCCGGATGAGGGCGTAACAGTTACAGTCGCAAAAACAGCGCTGATACTAAAAATCCAAACCAAAATAATTGGAATTGTTAACTTTAAAAATCTTGCTAAATTTTTCAAATTCACAAACATTTTGTTTATTAAATAAATCTTTTGTTTTCTCAATCAACTTTCTTTTTTCTCAGATCAATTACTTGAGGATGTGCTTCGGGATGTTCCTCAGGACGCTCTTTGGGTACGGATTCTACTTCATTTACTTCATTCGCTACTTCAAGCGGTTTTCTTTCTTGTATCATCGCTACGCTTGGATGTTTTCGTCCCTCCAGATATTCTTTTACTTTTTCGATCACTTCTTCGATTGGGTGCTGAGATTTTACGAAATAGTCATCCGCTCCCATCTCTAAAGCTCTTTTGATCTCCGCGTCCCCGCCAAGATTAGAAAGCACAACTACAGGAATAAGCTTCCATGCCGGATTATTTTTCATCTCCCCCAATACATAAAACCCGTCTTGCTTCGGCATCAGAAGATCAAGAAGTATAATATCCGGATGGTTTGCGCGAACACGCTCAATAGCTTCCGCGCCGTTTGAAGCGGTATCTACAGAACAGCCCTCAACTTCAAGATTATCTTTCAACGCTCGTATTAAAAATTCTTCATCTTCAACAATAAGTACTTTTTTCATAAATTTGATTAAAAATTAAATGTCTTTCGCGCTTTGCCCAAGCTTATATTACAACTTTAGTATATTATACCATTTTTACGTTACCTTCCG
>ORJL011843537.1_pt1 | contig 30873 bp, 18 predicted proteins | sample 1779941 | NCBI WGS metagenome assembly ORJL01 (sample SAMEA104232317, study PRJEB22302) | groundwater metagenome | biome: forest; feature: aquifer; material: groundwater | place: USA | collected 2011-08-07 | depth 5.8 m | reverse complement strand
ATAACAACAGTTGTAAAGGTTATTTATTGACAGGCCCTTACCCTGCCTGTGCGTTTTGTTCCTGGCCGTCACAGTTGGCTTCATCGTGAACAAGCACTCGGCGTCAAGCAGGGAAGCCGTGCGTGGCCCGCCAGCGACAGATTTGCGGCAACCTGCGGCAAGCGTTTCGGCGACTTCCCCCCAGCCGCAAACCCCGCAAACCCCGGAAACGCAGACGGGCAAGCCCACAAACGTTGCGGGAACCGCTTCGCCGACAAAGAGGACGAATCGGCCGGTACCTTCAGCGACACCTGAAGCGTCTCTCTTGAAAGAGTCCTTCTTCGACAAAAGGCTCAACAGGGAAGTGTCGGTGGTCAAGGGCGAAGTCATGGTCCGCTTCAAACCCGACTTGGCGCAAGCGGAGATTGAGCAGACCCTTCGGGACCTTGGCGCTACTGTCCTCCAGAAGAAGGAAGCCTTGGGTATCTACCGCCTCCGCCTTCCTGATGGCAAGACGGTCTCCAATTTCGTGCGGGAGCACAGCAGGAATAGGAACCTTGCGCTCATCGAGCCGAATTTTACAGCGTCGGTTCTGGCGGCACCGCCCGTAGCGCCCAACGATCCTTCGCTGCCGGAGCAATGGGGACTGAACATCATTCAAGCGCCCAAGGCGTGGGAAGTCACGACGGGAGAACCGGAGGTGGTCGTGGCGATTCTTGACACGGGCATCGAATTGACCCACCCAGACCTCAAGAACAAAGTCGTTCCTGGTTACGATTTCGTGAACGGGGACGCCGATCCCAGTGATGACCACGGGCACGGTACTCATGTTGCCGGTATCGTAGCTGCGGAGGGCAACAATGGGCAAGGCATCGCTGGAGTTGCATGGGGCAGCCGTCTGATGCCGGTAAGAGTCATCGGCGCTGCGGGTGAGGGCACGTACTCGGACGTGGTGGACGGCATCCTGTTCGCCGCCGACCACGGCGCGAAAGTGTTGAACTTCAGCATCGGCGGCTACGCCTGGTCGCAAATCCTCGACGACGCTGTCGAATACGCACACGGTAAAGGAGCATTGCTGGTCGCTGCAGCCGGCAATGATGGCACTAGCGACCCTGTTTATCCGGCAGCTTGTCCGAACGTGATTGGCGTTGCCGCTACTGACCCGGCGGACCAAATCTGGGCTTCCGCCAACCACGGCAGCCACGTTCGGCTCTGCGCCCCTGGCACTGACATACTGAGCACAACGCTTGGAAATGGTTACGGGAGGGCAACAGGCACGTCTGCCTCTGCAGCCCACGCTGCTGGCGTGGCGGCTCTCGTTTTCTCCCGCAATCGCGAGATTTCCAACACCCAGGTTGAGCAGATGCTTTATGCAACGGCCGATGATCTGGGCGCTAGCGGCTACGATCCCGTGTTCGGCTTTGGGCGCCTTAACGCGGCAGGTGCATTGGCGAAGGCTGCGACTGATGTTCATGACATGGCTGTGACACTCATTCGGCTTGAGCCCCTGACCTCCAATGTTGCCGAATCCGTCACCGTAGTTGTCTCCGTGAGGAACGAAGGATCATTCATTGAGAGCAACATCTGCGTGCGTGTTACCGTCAACGGCATAGACCTTGGAAGCCCTCTTACAATAGACACAATCAATCCTGGAAGAGTCCAAGAAGTGAAGTTTCTTTGGATCCCCTCAACGGAGGGCAAACAAGTCCTCATTACTGCTGCCGCTATTCCTCTGGTCACTGGCGAGATAGACTGGGCGGACAACATAAAAACCACCCGTCTGACTGTTTTTCCGCGTGACGGCGAGGCGATGATCCTCTACAAAAACGCCCCGCCCGTTCACGGTTGGATCGCCCTTCAAGCGTTCCACCAACTTCCGCCCGGTTTTCTGAAGGACGAGTTGCGGAACTATCTGCCCACAAACACGGATGCTCTTGAATACTCCGGCGACTTCCGTTGGCCTTGGCAGGATAGCTCCTGGTGGTTTAGCCCCGATCGGCCAGCAAATGCCGCGACGGCGCTGATCGAGGGGGCGTGGGAGGAGGACGTGGGTCTCAGGGCCCGGAACCATTTCTGGGAACCTTCGGTCGGGCCAAACGCGGGGTTGGATCTCATTGGCCGCAGCGCGTTGGTAACCGCTCGGGAATGGTTTCAAAATGCCATCGACGCCTATGACTATGATGCTGACAACTCGATGGCGTACTACTGGCTCGGAAGGACGGCTCACCTCCTGATGGACATGACTTCGCCTGCCCACGTTCACCTAGATTGGCACGCAGACCCCTTCTTAACTGGAACCGACGCTTACGAGGAGTTCACCGCAAAGGACGAGCAGTATAAAGTGATTTGGGCTGGCAAAGACCACACCCAAATACCGACGGTTGTTGAAGATGAACACTACTCAGTCCCCGAATGGAGTGTAGAAGAGAACAAGTTGGCCAAGCTTTTCTACAACCTTGCGCTGTTCTCCCACAAGTTCGACAGCGATGATGCTCGAGGTGACTCCATGGAGTACGGTCAGGGTAAGTTCAATACTGCACGACTTTCGATATACTCATCTAGCCTGCCATCAAGACCGGCGGTCTTGAGAGTTGAATGGTGGAAAAGCGTCGCGGGAGTAAAGGTGGCTAAGGTCATGGACCTAAGCAAGGGTGTACATTACGATACACCGGCCCAGTGTGAGCAGCACATCTACTTCTATACTGACTTCTGGACTTTAGTCGAGGCAAGCGATGTTTTCACTGTCGTGTACTCCGATGGGACCTCAGATTCTTACGCAGATTCTTACAGTTTTTATCGGGAAGTGGAGAACGCGAAGGGGAATGTGTTCGAAGAGCCTCTGAAGTGCATTTACCAACCCCAGCTTGAGGCGAGGGCGATCGGTTACGTTGCGGCTCTTTATCAACTTTTCTGGGCTAGAACTCATCCAGACAACCTTAACCCTACAGCCACGATTTACTTCCCTACGGGTGGAACTATCAGTGGAAGCGTGACTGTGGTCGCCTCGCCTTCGGACAACATCGGTGTCACGAAGGTAGAATTCTTCGTGGACGGCACATTTCGGTTTCGTGGTTCTTCTGCCCCGTACAGTTGGTCGTGGAATACGTCGCTCTACTCCGAAGGTCCACACACGCTTGTCATCAAAGCGTATGACGCGGCTGGAAATGTTGGGACGAGTCCTTCCGTAACGGTGACGGTGAGCAACGACACAGACACCCCAACTGCCGCGATTACGTCTCCAACCGGAGGCACTGTCAGCGGCAATGTGACGGTGCTCGGGTCGGCTTCTGACATGGTCGGTGTCACAAGGGTAGAATTCTACCTTGATGGCGTAAAACAGTGGTCGAAAGGCACGTCGCCATACTTATGGCCCTGGACTACGTCAACGACCTGGAACGGCTCTCACCAACTGTTACTCAAGGCGTTTGACTCCGCTGGGCATATTGGGACGAGTCCTTCGGTCACGGTCACGGTGAAGAATGCGGACACAACGCCGCCGGTCATTTCCGCGGTACGGGTTTTGAACACTTCAAGTTCGGCCACCATCACCTGGACGACAAGCGAGCCAGCCAATGGACAAATCGAATACGGAACCTCTCCATATTCAAGTAGCACCCCTTTAGTTCCCAGCCTGACGACGGCTCACAGCATCACCATCTCAGGCTTGTCGGCGGCCACTACCTACTACTACCGCATTTTAAGCGGCGACGAGGCGGGGAACCTTGCCCACAGCGCAGATCTTTCGTTTCGAACCACGGCAACGCCGAACACTTCGCCTTCGGTCGTGGTGGGTTCGCCGAACGGGGGCGAAACCTGGGCCGTGGGAAGCGTCCAGAACATCATTTGGAGTGCGTTCGATGATGTTGCGGTGACTTCAGTCGCGCTTTGGTATTCAACGGAGGAGGGCGTGAATCCAAAAGAGATTGCGTCTGGCCTTGCGAACTCTGGAAGCTACGCTTGGACGCTCCCCAATACGCCAACGACGCTAGGTCGCGTCTTTGTATGGGCTTACGATGCGGCCGGCGCGATGGGTGCAGACGCCAGTGATGGCAATTTCATCATTGCAGCAAGTTGCCCGACGCCCGCCCCGCCGGTCTTGCAGCCGATCACCGTGTCGCCAAGCGGCGACTTCACGGTGGCCTGGAATCCTGTATCCAGCGCCGACTACTACCTGCTGGAAGAATCCACGACCGCGGATATCGCGAATCCAACCCTCTACAATCTAACCGGCACTTCACGATTCATCGTGGGCTGGCCTGGAACCAAATACTACCGCGTGCGGGCCGTGAACACCTGCGGGCAAAGCGCCCCAAGTAACACGCGGATCGCCAGCGTGGTCGTGGATCAATCGCCAGGTCCAATCAGCGTTGTCTCGCCGGCGGCCGACGCGATCGGCCAGCCGTTGTCGGTAAATCTGTGCTGGTCCTGCGCCCATCCCGGCGGGGAGAGCCTGCGCTACAATGTTTACGTGGTGCCAGCGGATACGGAGTTTTTCACTTCATTTAATATCAAGTCCCACGAGCAAACGGCACGGTGCTTCACAGCGGTGAATTTGCCCTACAACACAAAAGTATCCTGGGGAATTGTAGCCATTGATGACACAGGGCAAGAACGCGTCAGCCAGATTGTCCACTTTACGACTACCGCAGACACCGGTGCGCCAACAGGTACGATCACCATCAATAACGGCGCTGCGAGCACCGTTACCTACTCTGTTGCCCTCTACTTGACGGCGAGCGATTCCGGCTCAGGGGTCATGGACATGCGGTTCAGCAACAATGGCACTACATGGAGCCAGTGGTACCCTTACGCCACTCAGTTTCCTTGGAATGTGGCTTCCGAGTCTGGGGGCCAGACGGGGCTTTCCGATTACACGATTTATGCGCAGTTCAGGGATTACCAGCTCAACCTGTCTGCAGTGGTGTCAAACTCAATTACCAAGCTACCGGGCACTCCCGGACTCATTCTGTGTAACGGGAGAATCCACGAAACAATTCAGGATGCGGTAAATGAAGCCAATCCGGGAGACACGGTTTATCTGACGGAAGGAACATTCTCTGTGCGGAAAACAACGACCACGCTGTATCCAGGTGGGCCTGCCAGAGGCGTCGGCATTGTCATGCGTCCAGGAGTGAGGCTGATTGGTGCTGGAGCAGGCAAGACTATCATCAACATGGTCGATGGATATTTTGGAATTCTCGACGCCGACAACTCGTTTGTACAGGGCATTCGGATTATCGGGCCAAGCTTCCCAACTTCACAGCCCGCGTGCATTCTTATGGCATCGAGCAATTCGGTCGTCCAAGACTGCTGGCTCGAGGGAAGCTATGCCGGCATTCAGGTGACATGGAACAGTCAGCGACGCGCCTCTGATTCCAGAATTTGCGGCAACGTCGTCAGGAACAACCTAGGAGGTCTATGCATCTACGCCTCTTCGGCAAATATCACCGTCTATAACAACACCATCGTTTACAACGCACCCCATGCGGGATTCGCCACGGAGGTTGCTTCCACGTTCATTCGCAACAACATTATCGCCTTCAACTCGTCTCAGGTAGCCGTGAGCGAGGGCCTGCTTCCCGCATTTCAGAACAATAATGTCATTCCAAGCGCGGGTGACTCCGGCTATCAAGGGATGCCGAATCAGACGGGAATCAATGGAAACATCAGTGCCGACCCATGTTTTGTGAATGCTGCGGCCAACAATTTCCGCCTGAATGCGGGATCACCGGCTATTGATGCTGGCGTAAACGTGGGCACTCCTTTCGCAGGAATTGCCCCCGACATGGGAGCCTTCGAGGCCAACGCACAGGGTTCGCTCCGCGTGGTATCCGACCAAACGAATGCTGTGTTTATGATCGCTGGCCCATCGGGATCCTATGCAGGGACCGGAACGAATTGGACGCTTTCTGGCCTCCCCGCAGGCATCTATAGCGCCACTTTCAGTGGTATTTCAAACCTGTACTCACCGCCACTTCAGGTAAAGACCTTGCAAGCCGGGCAGACGGTGACTTTCGACGGGACATACAGCCTCGATACCGTGCCGCCGTCGGGAAGCGTCACGGTTAATTATGGCGAGTTTGCGACGGAAGATCGCTTCGTGACGCTTACGTTCGACTTTTGGGATGAAGTTGCCGGAATGGGCGCCAGCGCCATGATGAAGTTCAGCAACGATGGGACAATTTGGTCTCCTGTCGAGCCGTATCGAACAGTGAGACAGGGGTGGGACCTCTGTGCATTCGGAGGAACGATCTCGTCTGGACCAAAGATCGTTTATGCGATGGCTTGCGACGCGCTGGGGAACTGGACCACAACCAATACCTCAATTCTCTTTGTTCCTGATCGCAGAGTGCTTGAGGTGCCAACCGACTATGCCACAATCCAAGCTGCCGTTGACGCTGCTATTCCCGGAGACGTCGTGCATGTTGCCCCTGGCATTTTCTCCGAGAATGTCACAGTTGCGCAAGGTGTCACCCTTCTCGGTTCGGGTCCTGAGAGAACGATTCTCACGAATCAAGGGTGCATGTTCACTCTGCAGCCAAGAGTCACAGTCGAGGGTTTCAGTGGAAGCATCTACATTATGACAGGTGGCCCGGCGCTGATTGCGAACAATGTGTTGTGTGATATCCTAATGAAGGTCGCTATAGGTGATGGCAGAGTGATCGTTCGAAACAATCTTTTTGTCAACGGGCCAAGAGGCGTACAAGTTAATAGTGCGTCTGCCGACGCACTCATTGAGAACAATACGTTTGTTAACTTGAGTCATGCGGCCATTCTCCTTCCTAACGGAATTCAAGGAACACACGTTGAAGTGCTGAACAACATCTTCGCGTTCAATGGCAGCGGCATAGCCGACCAGAACAGCGATGTACATCAGCGCGTGTTCGCCACTTACAATACGTATTGGATGAATACCAACGGCAACTACTCGGGCTCTTGGACGTGGTCAGGAGCGTCTGAGGTGACAGCCGACCCAGGCTTTGTTTGCGCTGACACTGGCGATTTCCGATTGCTCGATGACTCTTCATGCATCAACACCGGGCAGTCCAGCGAAAGGTACAATGATCGGAATAGGAGCCGAAACGACCGGGGCGCATACGGCGGGCCATGTCTTAACACGGCCCCCGTGGCGGCTTTTGTCGCAACACGGCCACTTGCAGGTGTTGGGACAGTTATCACGTTCGACGCGAGTTCTTCGTTCGACCGGGAAACCGAAAATGCAAAGCTTCTTGTGCGTTGGGATGTTGACGGCGATGGCCAATGGGATACAGGTTTCTCAACAACGAAATGCGTATGTAAACAATTCATCAATCTTGGGACCTTCACGGTGGCTTTGGAGGTGCGGGATCAACGCGGTTGGATTAGCAGCACGAGTAGAGAGATCCGCATCGAGAACCAACCGCCGGTGGTTCCTTTGGCTCTTTCGGTCACAAACGGTGCTCGGAGCCAGCCGATATTGCTGACCTTGGACTGGGTTGGCGGGGACTTGGACCCGTTGGATTCCGTGACATACGACGTTTACTTTGGCACGACCGTCCACCCGCCGCTTGTGGCCAGCGATCTCGCACAAACAGCATTTGGTCCCGCCGCGCTCAGTTACAATACGTATTACTACTGGAATATAGTAGCCACGGACGAGTATGGCGGATCGTCACAAAGTCCTGGGTATTGGTTTCTAACGTCACCAAACCCAGTTGTTATAGGAAGGCACATTTTCTACAACAATTCAGCCTTTGATGGTAACGACCCTGCGGATAATGCGAACGACGACGGCGCCATCGCCCCGGACAAGATCGCTCTGCTGCCTGGGCAGAAGGCCACTTTTGCCAACTACAGCAGCTACAGTAAAGGCATCAATGGCATCATAGTGGACATCTCCGGGTTAGGAGGGATACCCACAGCCGACGACTTCGGGTTCAAGGTGGGGAACGAGAGTAACCCCGCCGCCTGGGTGGCTGCGCGAGCTCCTTCCAGCATTACTGTTCGTTCCGGGGCTGGAAGCGGCGGGTCCGACCGGATTACGATCATCTGGCCGGACGGCGCGATTCATAACCAGTGGGTGGAAGTTACCGTCTTAGCGACAGCAAGGACCGGTTTACCGAGCCCGGACGTGTTCTACTTTGGTAATGCGATCGGGGAGACGGGTGACTCTACCAGTAACTGCAATGTGCTGGTGAACGATGCGCTGAGAGTTCTCAACCACATGGTGGTTGGCGTGGGCATCGAGAGCCCGTTCGACGTTGACAGAAGTGGCAGCGTGCTGGTGAACGATGCCTTAATCACGTTGAATCACATGGTGGCCGGGGCCAGCGCCCTGCAACTGATTGATTTGGGCGGTGGAGCGGCCTCGGGGGCGGCTGGAATCAGCGAGCTGGCGTACGTCGATCGAGTGGGGTTAACGGCAGCGATTCAGAAGGTGGGCGAGGATCTGGAGCAGACCGGACCGGACGAAGCGGAGGGGGAGTTGGCGGAGCCAGGCCCAAGGGTTCGGTTGTTGGCGTTGGAGCAATTGAGCGATGGCGCATCACGGTTGCTGTTTGGGTGGCCGGGATCGAGACCGGTGCGCGTGTGGCGAGCAGTGGATCTGAACCAAGCGCAGTGGGAGGCGTTGCCAGAGGCATGGGTGCAAGTGCAGGTCGGGGAGGTGATCGCTGTCGAGTTGCCTCCGAGCGCCGCACAACCGACAAGCTTCTACCGATTGGAAACAAGTCGTTAGGAAAGGAACGACGAGTGGATACACTAAATCCGGGCGAGCTCGTGAAGGGTTTGGCAGAGCACATCCACGGAGGAGAAGGCCGTGCGCATTTCACTTAACCGCAAAGGAGCACGAAGGAACGCAAAGAGAAGGCGGGCAAGCGGACTCGTAGGAACGCCCCGTGTGATCTGAATCTTTGTGCGCTTTGAGTTCTTTTGTGGCTGAGTCCTTCTTCCGGGTCCTGAAGAGGCTGTTCTCCGCAGATTACGCTGACTTGCGCAGATGAAGTCCCGCCGTTCAGAACCTCAGAATCTGCGGAAATCCGCAGATGAACGCTGGGGAGGCAGTTGAGTTAACCGCAAAGAACACAAAGCTCACAAAGGAGCGGACAGATGGAGTTCTGCTGTTCAGAACCTCAAAATCTGCGCGAATCTGTGAAATCTGCGGACAAACGCTCCCGATCGGGGATGTCCCCACTTCGCCCGGCGCCGATCATTTGCTTTTGGACCAGCGCATCGGGGTCTTCTGGGTGATGCGCGCAATCACCTTGCCGGTGCCATCGACCAGTTCGAAGTCGAGAGTGTCGGCTTTGATCAGTTCTTCCGTGGGTTTGGCCTCCGGTTTGATCCCGATTTCCACGACGACGGTCCCTTTGCCCTCCTTCAGGGCTTGTTCGTCGATCGCGAAATACTGGGCTGTGGCCGGATTGGCGGAGTCATAGACCCTGGTGCGCAAAGTGCCCGCGCCGGAAACCAGGCTGTATTTGACAGTGGCGAACCCGGTGTAGAGGTCGTTCTGTTTGAAGTTATCGAGGGTCAGGCCGCTGCCGTCCGCGGCAACGGGAACTGCCGGGGCGGCGGCTCCGGGGGCGCGCCACATCAGGAGCATGGTTGCAGGAAAGAGATTCGCCTTGGCCGCGGCGGCGGCTTCCATGAGATAGACGAGCACTCGGTCGGTGGAGAAAGCACTCGATTTCGCGGCTGGGCTGCTTGAGGGGGGTTGGAATTTGATCGGAAAGAGGGCGAAGTTGCGGCGAGTCTTCCCCAGCTCTGCCGGCGTGCTCACGAAAAACTGGGTGCTCTCGGGCTCAGAACTGCGGACGACATCCACTCCCAGCAGCGCCTTAGGGCCGAGGTTGTCCTTGTAGTCAAACTCGACCGCGATGGTCATCTGGCTGCGGTCCAGGCTGCGGTTGACGATATCGACGTTCGTGACTTTGGTCTTGAGATTCGACGCGAGCTGAACCGGGGCTGGGGCGGAGGCGGCGGCGGGAGCTTCGGCGGCCTTGGCTTCCGCCTCGGCTTTGAGACGAGCTTCCTCCCTCACCTTGGCTTCCGCTTCGGCTCTGGCTTTCGCGTCCGCTTCCGCCTTGGCTCTGGCCTCGGCCTCCTGACGGCCCTTCTCTTCGGCTTGGCGCTGGGCTTCAGCCCGCTGGCGGGCCTCGGATTCCACCTTGGCACGCTCTTCAGCGGCACGTTTTTCATCGGCCATCTTCTTGGCCTCGGCCTCCGCCGCAAGGCGGGCTTTCTCACGGGTTTCGGCCTCGACACGGGCCTTCTCGTCGGCGTCCGCGCGGGCCTTGGCGTCGGCCTCGGCCTTCAGCCGGGATTCCTCTCGCGCCTTGGCCTCGGCCTCGGCCTTCTGGTGGGCTTCGTCCCGAGCTTTGGCTTCGGCCTCGGCCCTGAGCCGGGCCTGTTCCCGCTGCTCGGTCTCCGCCCGCGCTTTGGCTTCGGCTTGTTCGCGGGCCTTCGCCTCCGCGGCCTGCTTCTCTTCCGCTTGCTGACGGGCCTGGGCCTCGACTCTTGCGCGTTCGTCGGCCCGCTGCTTCTCCTCGGCCAACCGCTTTACTTCGGCCTCGGCGGCAAGGCGGGCGCGCTCGCGCTCCTCGGCCTCGACCTTGGCTTTGGCTTCAGCTTCGGCGCGAGCCTTCGCTTCGGTCTCGGCCACTTGCTTCTGCTCCGCCTGTTGGCGCGCCTCCGCTTCGATCCTGGCGCGTTCTTCGGCGGCCTGTTTCTCTTGAGCGAGCTTGGCGGCTTGCGCTTCGGCGGCGATGCGGGCGTTCTCGCGTTCCTCGCTTTCGGCCTTGGCCTTGGCTTCGGCCTCGGCGCGGAGCTTCGCCTCGCTCTCGGCTTGGAGGCGCGATTCCTCCCGGGCCTTGGCTTCGGCCTCGGCTTTGAGGCGGGATTCCTCGCGCGCCTTGGCTTCGGCTTCCGCCCGGAGACGCGCCTGTTCTCGCTCGGCCGCCTCGATTTTCGCCTTGGCCTCGGCTTCCAAGCGCGCCTTTGCCTCGGCCATCTGCTTCTCCTGCGCGAGTTGGCGGGCCTGGGCTTCAACCCTGGCGCGGTCTTCGGCGGCACGCTTCTCGTCCGCGAGCCGCTGGGCTTCCGCCTCGGCTGCCAGGCGTGCCTTCTCGCGCTCCGCCACCTCGGCTTTCGCCCTGGCTTCGGCCTCGGCCCGGGCGCGTGCTTCGGCCTCGGCGTTCAGGCGGGCTTGTTCGCGGGCTTTGGCTTCCTCGCGTGCCTTGGCCTCGGCCTCGGCGCGGAGTTTCGCTTCGGCTTCCGCCTGGGCCTTGGCCTGGGCTTCGAGCTTGGCCCTCTCCTGGGCGCGATTCTTTTCCTCGGCGAGACGCTTGGTATCCTCTGGCGAACGAGAAGTTGCGGCGGCGTCCGACGGGAGTGGGGCGGACTTGGCGTTTGGACTGCCCCACTTGATTGTCTTGGCGAAGGGGTTGCGGCTGATGATCACGGTCCTCGCGTCGTTGATGATCCAGAGGCTGAGCCGGTCGGTGGTGCACTCTGGGGGAACCCCGGGCTCGTCATTGAAGTAGCGGCACTTGATGCTGATGAGGCCGCGGCCTTGGGAAACAAGGACGGGGTCCGAGCCGAACCACCCCGTCGCTCTCTTGTCGCCCTTTTTTTCAAAAACAGGGATGACCAGGGCGGTCGGCCCCACGGCGCCGTCGTAAGAACACTCCGCTGTGATCAGGAGTTCCGTCCCTTCATTCTCCGGCTTGGACACCCGGAGGTTGATGACTCCGCTGCCGGTCCGGCTTTCGAATGGGTTTTCGCGGGAGGTGCTGGGCTGGGCCTGGAGGGCGGGGCAAACCAGGGGAACGGCCACCAGCCAGAGGAGAACGCATCGCAGTAGTTTCATAGAGACTGATAATTGGCTGTCAGGAAAGAGTAAGCCAAGGTGCCGGGCTGTCAAAGAGAGTTTTCTAAACGAACTTGCCGGGATTGAGGATGGACAGTGGATCGAGGGCGTCTTTGATGGTGCGATGCAGTGCGCGGACCGCTGGCGGAGCAGCCAGGGTCCACCAGGGCTTCTTGGCCAGTCCTATCCCATGCTCTCCGGTGATCACCCCGCCCCAGGACACCACCCGTTCGAATAGGTCGTCCAGCGCCGCGCGGCTGCGCTTTTTAGCGTCTGGCCGCGTTTCATCCACCATGACGTTGACATGGATGTTGCCGTCTCCGGCGTGGCCGAAGCAGGCAACCGGCAGACCGTGCCGATCTTGCAGGCGCGCGGTGAATTTGAGCAGGTCCTCCAACCTGCCGCGCGGCACCGCGATGTCCTCATTGAGCTTGGTGAGGCCGGTGTCCCGGAGCGCGTAGGAGAACTCCCGGCGCACCTGCCAAAGTTGTTCGCACTGGGCGGGGCCGAAGGCGCGTTGAACAAAGCGGGTCTGATGAGCCCGCAACCGGGCCTCCACCGCGCGAAGTTCCGAGCGGACAGACCGTTCCTGGCCGTCCAATTCAACGATCAGCATCGCCTGGCAGCCTGAGAGGCGCTTGCTGCCGGTTCGCTTGCGGGCGGCCGCCAGGGTGAAGGCGTCCGCGATCTCCAGGGCGCATGGGAGGAAGCCGCCCATGAACACGGAGTGGAGCGCCCGCACCGCGTCCGCGGTGGAGGAGAACCCGGCCGCAAGGCAGGCCCGGTAAGGGGGCAGGGGGATCAGCTTGAGGGTGGCCTCGGTCACCACGCCGAGGAGCCCCTCCGACCCTACGAAGAGCCGGGTTAGCTCGAAACCGGACTTGTTCTTGTGAGTGCGGCTTCCCAAGGGGAGGATCGTCCCATCGGCCAGTACCACCTCCAGGCCCAGCACGTAGTCGCGGGTGACGCCGTACTTCAAGCAGCGTGGCCCGCCCGCGTTCGTGGCGATGTTTCCGCCAAGGGAGCAGTCCGCCCTGCTGGCGGGGTCGGGCGGATAAAAGAGGCCGAGCCGTTCGGTGGCATCCTGAAGTTGCTTGGTGATGACCCCCGCCTGGACCACTGCCACGAAGTCGGCGGGGTGGATCTCCTTGATCTTGTTCATCCGCGCCAGCGAGAGGACGATGCCTCCTTGAACCGGGACGCAGCCGCCCACATAACCGTGACCCGCGCCACGAGGGGTTACGGGCAGCTTGTGGAGGTGGGCAAAACGGAGTATGGCCGCCACAGAGGCGGTGGACTTCGGGAGGGCCACCGCATCCGGCGGGTGACTGGCAAACCACTTGTCGCCCGAGTGGGCCTGGCAAGATTCGGGGTCGAGGCGCAGTACGCCCGCGGGCAAGGCTTTCCGGAGTCGCGCGAGAGCGGACGACGTTTCGCGGCTCATGCGCGCGGGTCGTCCTTGGCTTCGAGGAGGGCCTTGGCCTCCTCCGCGCGATCCTCCGGCACCTGGACCAGGACGCCGCCGGTCGCCGAGCCGTAACCCATACTCAGGGCGACCTCTTCGTGCGTGACGGTGGCGGGGATGTCCGCGGCGTCGAGGCGGGAGTGGATGAGTTGCGCCTCCGCTGCATTAAACGTTTTAAAAACGGTTACAAGTTTCATTGTGGTTCTTACGCTGAGGGGGTATCCCCGCCGCCCGGCGTTCTTCTGCTGGCGGCCGTGGAATCCGGGGTCAGCTCACTGTTGGACATGACGCTGGGGGATGCGAGGGATAAACCGGCGGAGGCGTTGTTCACCTCCGCGAAGACGATGACACCGGCGCCGGTCTGGAGCAGGCTCATGACCTGGACATCGATTTGCCGGCCGACCATGGCCTGCGCATGGTTGACTACGACCATCGTGCCGTCGTTGAGATAGCCCACACCCTGGCCTTTGTCGCGTCCCTCGCGCACAATGCGGAGGCTGAAATTCTCTCCGGGCAGGATGACCGGTTTGAGGCGGCTGGAGAGTTCGTTGATGTTGACATGGGGAACGGACTGGAGTTCGGCGATTTTGCCCAGATTAAAATCGTTGGTGAAGAGTTTGGCGCCCAAGGCCCGGGCCAGCCGGACGAGTTTGCCATCGACCGTGGATTCCTCCGCGATATCGCCATCGTGGATTTTGACCTCGTTGCGCGGGTTGCGCTGGATGCGGCTGAGCATGTCGAGCCCGCGGCGACCGCGAGCGCGCCGCACCGGATCGTTCGAATCCGCGATCTGCTGAAGCTCTTTGAGGACGAAGCGGGGGACCACGATCACACCTTCCAGGAAATTGGCCTCGATGAGGTCGGCGATCCGGCCATCGACGATGACGCTCGTGTCCAGGAGCAGCAGGTTCTCGGGCCGGTTCTGCGATGAGAAGCGCACGTAGGGGATGATCAGGCTGAAATCCTCCTTGTTGCTGCGCATCGCCAAGACCATGCCGATGTAGGCGAAGCTGAGGAACAGGGACAGACGGATGAGCCAGCGGAGCCGGTCGTCATCCACATAGATGAAGAGGCCGGATCGGTCCATCATCCAGGCGATCACGGTGCCCAGAAACAAACCAAAAGTTGCGGCGGAGAAGGCGCGCAGGGAGAAACCCTTGAGCATCTCGTCCAGAGCGACCATCAGGCCGCCGAATCCGAACCCGATCATGGCTCCCCAAACCCCGCCGCTGACCAGCTCGGGCTGGACCTGGCTCACGGCGTAGCCGCCGAGGGTGCACATCGAGAGAAACAGCAGGCGTATGATCCAGAGTGACATGGGGGAGGGCTAGCGGTTCCGAGGGGGAGACAGCAGGGGGCGCACGGTCAGATTCGTCTTGACGGGGCGCGGCTTGTAGAGCAGCCCGAACCGTGCCAGGTTGCTGCTCAAGACCGACATATTGCTCATGGTCTGACTCAACTGAGTTTGCATTTGCGTGTCTTTCAGCAAACTGCCCGCCAGCCCTTTGCCGGCCTGAAGGTCAGTTGCCAGATGATTGACCGTGGCGCTGGCGGAGTCGATGTTTTTTACCACAGCGGTAAGATCGTTCTGGTTGGTGGCGAGCCACTGTCCCAGGTTTGCGCCCAAGCGGTCCAACTCCTGGGAAAACTCGACCAGGTTGCTGACCCCGGCGGCGACGCCTGGGGCGTTGGTCGCCACCACCCGGTCGATCTGGTCCACCGCGTGGAGGGTTTTTTCCGAGACGCTACGGAAGTTGGCCACCGTCGTCGTCAGGTTGGTCAAGTTGGCCTCGGAGAGGAGGGTGCGATCCAGGCGGGAGACGGCGTCGTTCAGTTTCTGGGCGGTGATATCGACGCGCTGAAGGAAGCCCGCAACGGCCCGAGCGGCTTCCTGGAGGTTGAACGGCTCCAGACAGGTGACCAGGGAGCCCTCTTTGAGGAGAGGCGCTTTGTTCGGTCCGGTGATGATCGAGACGTACTGATCCCCCAGGAAGCCGGACTGCTCGATGGAGAAAAGGGCGTCGCCGCGGATCGAGTATTGCCGGAGGATCCGCAGGTGGACAACCACGTCACGGCCGTCCGGGGTGAGTTGGGCGCCGGACACGCTGCCCACCGGCACGCCGGCCATCAGCACCAGCGCGCCTTTCTTGATGCCGCCCACGCTGCGGGTTTTCAGGAGCACTTCGTAGCTGGGGGTGAAGAAAGAGGCGCCTTTGCTGAATTTGACCAGCAGCCCGGCCATCAGCACGAGGGCGATCAGCACGAACAGCCCAACCTTCCATTCCAATCGGGATTGGCTCATATCACATTCAAAGTTCCTGGGGATCCGCCACCCCGTGAACGAAACGGTTCACCATCGGGTCGGCGCTGTTGAAAATCTCCTCCGGAGTTCCGCTGGCATGGATGCGCCCGTCATGCAGCATCAGGATGCGCTGGCCCAGCCGTTGGGCGCTGCGCATGTCGTGTGTAACGACCACGGTCGTCGCGTTAATCCGCTCGCGCAGTCGCACGATGAGCTGATCGATGCTGTCCGCCACCACGGGGTCCAGCCCGGTGGTTGGCTCGTCATACAAGACGATCTGAGGGTGATAAATGATGGCGCGAGCCAGCCCAACCCGTTTGCGCATGCCTCCGGAGAGTTCGGCCGGCTTCTTGTTGCCGGTTCCCGGCAGCGCCACCATATCCAGGGTATCTTCCACTTGTTGTTCGATCTCCTTCGGGGTCAGTTTGCCTTCGTGACGCAGGACGAACGAGACATTCTCCGCGACCGTGAGCGAGTCAAACAGCGCCGCGCTCTGGAACAGCATCCCGAACTTCCGGCGCACTTCCAGCAACTGGCGCTCGCTCATTCGCGCGATGCTTTGCCCCTCCACCAACACATCTCCGCTGTCCGGTTGCAGCAGACCGATCAGGTGTTTGAGCAGAATGCTCTTGCCTCCGCCGCTCCGTCCAATGATCACGACGGACTCGCCTTTCTTGATCCGAAAGGTCACGCCATCGAGCACCCGGTGAGCGCCGAAGCTTTTCTTGACATCACGCAGTTCAATCATAGCGGGCCAGCAGGCGTGAGAGGAAGAGCGTGAGGAAGAAATTGCTCATCAGGATGGTGATCGAGGAATAGACCACCGCCTCGGTGGTGGCCCGGCCCACGCCTTCGGCTCCCTCGCGGCAGTTCATCCCTTTGTAGCAACTGATGGTGACCACGATAGCGCCGAACACGGCCGACTTGATCAGGCCCATCAACATGTCCTGCATGCTGGTGTAGCGCAGCATGTTATGCCAGGAGTAAGCGGGATCAATCCCCAGGAGCGCCACACCCACCACATACGCCGCTCCAATACCGGTGACGATCGCTTCCGCAGTGAGCAACGGCATCGCCAGGACCGTTGCCAGGACTCGCGGCGCCATCAAGTAATCAACTGGATGCGTGGCCAGCGTGCGCAGGGCATCGATCTGCTCGGTCACCCGCATCGTTCCCAGCTCGGCGGCCATCGCCGCTCCCACTCGCCCGGCGACCATCAGCCCGGTGAGCACAGGACCGAGTTCGCTCCCCATCGAGACGCTGACCAACGCAAGCGTGGCCGTGTCCATCTTGACCTGATGGAATTGAAGATACCCTTGGACGCAAAGAACCATGCCAGTGAACCCACCCGTGATCAGAACCACCGACTGCGACTTCACGCCGATGAAATAGACCTGGCGGAGCAGATCGGGCAGGGGGCCCCCCCGTCCGAGAAGAGAGCGGGTGACCTCCACGCAGAGCAGCGCGAAGCGGCCCAGGCCCCCGAGCAGTTGCTCTGTCAAGTGTATGCCGGCACGTATCATTTCCAACCGGCAGTCTAGCAGAGGCTTGCCTCTATTGCGAGCGAATCACGCGCCGGGGGGGCGGGGGGCTCCTTCATGCCAAAGATGAATGAAGGTCAGATGGCGTCGTCGCGTGGAGTTGCGCGGCCTGCGATGAAAGTGGCATCGAGCGTCAGCTCGATCATTTTTACAGGAGACGAAGCTCGAGCGGACTGAGGTCCGTTTCCACGATGAAGTCGAACGTGGCGGGCAGGGGAGGAAGGTGCGTTCGCGATCATCAGCCTCATGCTGCGCGAGACTGGATTTAGAATTTCGCACTTCCCTTGCCATTCTGGATCGTTTAGATTGCCCTCGTTGGTTGGCATGGTGAGCGGTCAAGGACCCCGCCATCCTGCCCGGCTTTACTTGCGGAGTTCCGCAAGCGGGGGCCTTGGGCCAGTGTAGCTCAGCGGTAGAGCAACGCTTTCGTAAAGCGAAGGTCGCCGGTTCAATCCCGGCCACTGGCTCCATTCTTCAGGTTTGCCCTGGGTGGTTCATCCGACACCCCCCCGCCTCAGCGTAGTCGCAGGGTCTGCTCGGCCAGCGTGGTGGCGGGGCGATCCGAATAGAGGCGACGCGCGCCATCATCCGTCAGCCCTCGAACGACCAGCGCGTTCGGCACCCTGGCGTCCATGCCTTCTGTCGCCAGCAGGACCCGGTTCCCATCCCCCTGGACAGCACGAACTCTGCCGCTGGAGAGTTGGTAGTGCGAGGTGTCACCTGCGGTCTTTGGGTCGAGCCGCTTGGTGAACTGAAGCTCGATTTCTCCGCCTGCCTGCCTCTGGGCTACGATCTGAGGGGGATCGGTGTACATGTAGTTCCCGATGAAGTACTCGTAAAATGTGGTGTTCTGCACACCCATTCCCGCGCAGGCACGCTCGAAGGCCCTGATCCAGCTCCAGGACCGACGGTTCTGCCGTTGAGAGCCCGTGTCTGCCTGGATCATAATGGGGAGGTCTGGAGCCGCCGCGCGGACCGCCTGGACGAACGGACCGTATTTCAGGACGTAGTTCGACGCCAGATCCGCGCGTGTCCAGTCAGGCCAATGGGTCTGGAGACAGAGCAAGTCGGGCTTTACGACGCGGGCTATCTCGCCGGGGTCTTCTCCGTGGACCTCCAGCACCCGCTGTAGTCCATTGGTTTCGCTGAGGGCCAGGGTCCAGACGCACACGGGCGCCAGAGGCGCTGCAGCCCTAACGCCTCGTTCGCCGTTCACGAGGTCGTCGAGGAAGGCCGCCAGGCTGCGATGCCGGAACTCGATCCACTTCCGCCAGAGAGTCGGGTTGCGGGCGGGCGACCGGGGCGAATCGGGGGTGAGAATGTCTGGCAGCGCCCCCTCCCCGGGGTATTGCTGGCCAAACGCCTTCAGGCAGGAACCGCAGAAGCAGGCGTAGGCCGGGCTTTCCACCCCGGGATACTCGGGCCAGTGAGGCTCCATGATGTCGATGCCCTGAAACGGATGCTCCTGGAGCATCCGGCCCATCTGCGCTTTCTTCCAGGCGCGATAGTCGAGGTTGTTTGGGCAGAGGCGCGTATAGCCGTCCTGAAGCGGGGTTCCCTCGAGATCGCTGCGCGTGACCATTTTCCACGCTTGCCAACCGGACGGGAGGTCTCTGGTACTATAAGTGCCGTTCGCGAACGTGGCATACCAGACCCCGATGCCCTCGCGATGGAAGGCAGCGATCAGTTCCGGGCGCACCGCGCTGTCGGCAGTGAGGATGTAGCGAACGATGGAGTAGCCGTTGGCTCGGATCTCCGACGCGATGCTGGAGGGCGACCGATCCCGGTAATAGCCGAACTGCGGGTCGATTTCGACACTGCGCCCGAACGTGGGGAAGAAAGGGCGGTCCACACAGGTCTTGAGGTAGTCCTCATCGAACTGCTTTTGAGCCAGACCCCGATAGGGGCTCAAGTAGTGGAAGAAGTCGAAGGTGATGACGTGTTGGACGAAGGGTGCCTCGACTGCGAGTTGCTGACATAACCGCCCGATGTCGGCGGGTGTGAACCGCAGCGGATCCGCGCTTGCGAGGTGAAACGATTCGAGATCGCTCCAGAACGCTACGCCGGTCGTCAGACAGGCGTTGCGCAGAGCGCGAAAACAGGGTGTCACGCGGTCGGCAACCTCGGTGTCCCAGCCTTGCGCTCCGACTCCATCCTGAAGCAGGAGGATGTCCAACCCGGCGCCGTCGAGGAGTTTCTTGTAGAAAATCCCCATCGCGTCAGGCGTTACCGAGCCGGAGAAGAACGGCGCAAAGGAAACCGGTTTTCCTCCGGAAAGTTGTTTGCAGTGGTCGCTGACCCGCCTGAAGAACGAACGCAGCGCCGTGGTCTGGGCGTCGGTGTAGCTGCCGTCCCAGGTTTCCTGGGGGATGTACCAGCCGGCAAGAGAAGGGTGTTTGCCGTAGCGCTGCCAAATCTCGTCCGCGATTTTGCCGGAAGTGTCGGCGGTCGCTTGAAGGTAGTTCGCATCGGCGGACTTGTTCCACCAACCATCGTCCATCGCAAGCCCGAGGAAAACCTGCATGCCTTGCCGGTCGGCGAAGGAGAGGATGATTTCCGTCGCGTCGTTCGCTCCGTTGTCCGCGGGGAAAAAGCGGGTCTGATTATACTGCAACCACTGGATGAAGAGCAGGCGAAGCCGGGCCCGCCGCATGGTCTCCAGCTCTTTCTGCCAGGCGGTCGCATCCAGCGTCTTCATCCAGCTTTGATATTGAATGAACGTGCCATCCAGGCGGAGACCGTCGGCCGACGCTTGCGCCGCCGCCGCTTTCGGCATGAAGAGGGCCATAGCCGAGCGCTTGGGCAGGTCAAACGCAGCCTTTCCGCTTGGGGAGCCGGCATCCGTCACGAGGTTGAAGTCCTTATCCGTGGCCGCGACCGCCCCGATCAGCGCCCCCGAGAGGGACCATGTGGCGCCGGTCACGATTTCGGTGGGTGAGGGTTGCGGGGTCCACGAGAGTGTGACGGCTTCCGAGCGATCAGCAATGGAGATTCTTGGCGCGGTGTAGGGCTCTGTGGCCACAGGCACCGCACGCGGTTCAGAGGCCCCGTCCTGCGCGTGAGCCTCAGGCCCGCACATGCCGAGGGCGGTGAACGAAGCGATCAGGGCGAGGGCGAGCGCCAGCTTAGGCCAGCGGCCAGCTTTCCCGCCAGGAACCCGAGAGGAACGAGGGTCATCCTGTCCCGGCCGTACCGGCGCGGCGGAATGAGGGTTCTGTTGGCCCGTTTGGCGTTGACGGTTCATGCGCGTTTACGGCTAGAGCGTGGCTAGATTGCCCCCTTGCCGTCAAGCGCCGTCCTCCAACACCGCCCACCGGATCTCGACTTCGCAAGCCAAGGCCTGAAAGGCCGAAAGACGACAGCCCAGGGCAGAGCGTAGCGGCGCCCTGACAACCGAAATTGAACAGAAGCGAACGAAGGGAACAAAGAACCCTATTGGACTTGGTTTCCTTCGTTGCCTTCGTTAACTTCTGTAGAATTCTATGAGCTCTAATCTCTTCCGGCACGACGCCTCGAAGCCTGCCCTGCACGCAGTTGGTATCGCTTGTCCGTCTCGGCCGCGTCCACCAGTCCGCAGTCCTCTCTTCCTTTCTGTCCTCTTCCTCGGCTGGATCGGCCTTTGGTCGCAGCCGCTGGCGTCTGAAGTCGTGCTGCGGACGGTGGCGTCCGGCACGTTTACCAACGTGGTCCGCAACGGAGGCTTCGAACAAACCAACAGCGGGAGATTCACCGGTTGGACAGCGCTACCGAATGGTTACCGGGTGGCGGACGGGGAAGGCCGTTCCAATTCCGTGGCCCTGGCCTGCGACGCGCCGGATACAACCGGCTATCGCGGGGCCAGCCAGGCTCTCACGCTCAATCGCACGGACGTCGCTCCCATCACGGTCCGCGGCTGGAGCCGGGCCGAGAATGTCAGCGGCAACGCCGACAACGACTACTCGCTCTACGTGGACATTGTCCATGCCGACGGCACACCGCTCTGGGGGCAGACCGGCAATTTCCATTGCGGCACCCACGACTGGGAACGCCAGGAGTTCACCATCTTCCCCAACAAACCTGTTCGGAGTTTGTCGCTTTACTGCCTCCTGCGCGGTGGCCACTCGGGCAGAGTCTGGTTCGACGACGTGACGGTCGAAGAATTGCGAGGCACCGGCACGACCTTGTTGTTCCAAGGCATTCCGATGGAACTGGCGATCGCCACCCACCCGCCTCCTGCCGCGACCAGTGTGGTGGCTACCACCGACGGGCTGCGTCTTGGCTTGGCGGGCCAGCGGGTGGTATCGCTCCACGCCGACGGACGGGATCTGACGGGGCCCGTTGCTGGCGGGTTTCTGGCCCGTGACGTGGCTGCCAATTCCAACGTGTATCTTTTCCAGGATGGCGCGTGTCCGGAGTTGGCGCTCCGGCTCGACGCTACCGTGACGGCACGGTCAAACCACATCGTCATCGAGGGCCGGGTCAACGACACCGCCGGGCGCGACCGCGCGGTCATGCTGTTGTTCGCGCTGCCGATCGACGCCACGGGCTGGCAGTGGCACGAGGACCTCCGGCAGGCGCGGACCGTCCAAGGGAGCGACGAGTTCTCACAGACCACCGCGGTGAAATGCGGCGCTACCGGCACGATGTCGGTCTATCCGCTGGCCGCGTTGACAGACGGGCAGACTGGTCTGGGGCTGGCGATCGATATGGGTCGCCCAAGCCAGTATCGCCTCGTCTATCACGCCGGCACGCGGCAATTGTTTGTCGCTTGCGATTTTGGGCTGGTGCCGGAGACGGATCAGTTTCCGGGCGCGGCCGACTTCCGTTTTGTGCTGTTCCTTTTTGAACCAAAGTGGGGCTTTCGCGCCGGCTGGGCCAAACTGCAGAGTGTGTTTCCTGACTATTTTGCGGTCCGCTCTCGCACCCAGGGGATCTGGATGCCGTTCACCGATGTCAGCAAGGTCCAGGGTTGGGAGGATTTTGGGTTTCGCTACCATGAAGGCAACAACAATGTCCCGTTCGACGATCAGCACGAGATCCTGAGTTTTCGATACACCGAGCCTACGACCTGGTGGATGTCGATGGCTACCAACGTGGCCCGGACCTTGCCGGAGGCGCTTCGTGTGCGGGACGAATACGCGCAAGGCCCCTCCGGGAACAACCAGCGCATGGCCACTATCTCGAAGACCACCGCAATGTTTGACGCCACAGGCCAGCCTTCGTTGCTTTTCCTTGATACTCCGTGGGCCAACGGCGCCGTCTGGAGCCTGAATCCGAACCCACTCCTCCCCGTGTCACCCAATGCGGCGACAGTTTACTGGAACGACTCGATCAAAGCGCGGCTTTACAGCAACACAGCGCCCGCCGGACTTGACGGCGAGTACCTCGATTCGCTCGAAGGCTACGTTACCGCCGAGCTCAATCTGCGGCGCGACCACTTCCGCTGGACGACCGTGCCGTTGACCTTTACCAGCGACTCGCGGCAGCCCGCGCTCTTCAAAGGGCTGTCGATCTACGAGTTCACCCGCTGGATCAGTGACGACGTCCATCGCCTCGGGCGGCTCATGTTTGCCAATGGGGTGCCCTACCGGTTCGGATTCCTCTGCCCCTGGCTCGACGTGATGGGGACTGAAACCGACTGGTTGTCGGGCGGAGCCTATCAACCTTCGTCGCATGCGCAGATGGCCTACTGGCGAACGCTCTCGGGAGCCAAACCGTATTTGCTCCTGATGAACACCGACTATGAAGCCTTCGGACCTTACGTGGAGCGGTATTTCCAGCGAAGCCTATTCTACGGGATGTACCCGTCCATGTTTAGCCATAACGCCGCCGAGAATCCCTACTGGCAGAACCCGAAATGGTACAACCGGGACCGCGCGCTCTTTCAGAAGTACCTTCCGGTGATTCGCCGGATCGCCGAGGCGGGCTGGCAGCCGGTGACCGGCGCCGCCTGCGACAACTCCGCGATCTGGGTGGAGCGGTACGGACCTGACGCGAACGGCACCCGCTATTACACGCTATTCACGGACTCATCCCAGGCACAGTCAGGCGTGCTGCTCGAGGAGGACGCGGGAACGGGCTCGAGGACGAACTTCGTGGCGACGGAACTCCTGTCCGGCGCGGCGCTGACGCGAGCCGGCGGTGGCTGGAAGTTAATGCTGTCGCCGCGAGCGACGGCGGTTGTCCGGATCGAGTCGGGTCCACGGTTTCGATCAGCGCAATTGGCGCCTGGTGAGCAGATGCGGCTCACGATCGAGTCGCCCCTCCAGATCACCCAGGTGCTGGAATCCTCGCCGGACCTGCACGCGTGGCAGCCGTTGACGACAAACTCGCCGTCAGAGTCGCCGTTCGTGGTTGATGTCCCGTGGGTGCGCGCCGCCGGTGCCGAATTCTACCAGTTGCGGTTTTGAGCGGGGCGAGAGATTCTAGGCCCTCGATGCTACCGCCGTGGAGCGGACGCGGCTCGCTTCGACCGTAGCCGCGAACGTCAGTTCGCGCTGACTCGTCACCCGCGAAGAACGCCTGGTGGCCCACCCAGCGGTGATCTCAGGTCATCCAGAGCATGCTCTTGATGTCAACGGTTTGAGGCCTGGACGGCTTAACCGCCGAGCAGTATATGTCGTGACACGCTCGCCGGCGAATGAGAAACTGGGTTGTGAGGCGATTCCCATGCATGTCATTGAAGGCTAATCGAACCGCGCGCGAATGTCGAGTGGAGCCTGCCATGGGTTGAGAATGCGCCCGCATGGAGGAACCCTGCGCGTATCCGCACAGTCTTTGCGAGACTGGTGGGATTTGCAGCCTGGAAAACCGAGTGGCAGGCCCTCGAAGCCCCAGCCCACCAGAGCGGGAATTGAAGGAGGCGATGGAATGGTTTTCCCGCTGAGGACGTGCGACGGGAGGAGCGGAGCCGAAAAACGTGCAGTCGCTGAAGCGCTCGGACTTGAGGTGGACGGATTGAGTCCGCAGTTTCGGACAGGTCAGTTGGCACCTGGCGTCCGATGCGGGTTATGATCGAATCGGCGCTGCGAGTGACGCAAGTTCTGGAATCTTCGCGGGACTTGCGCTCATGGCGGCCGTTGAGGACGAACTGACCTTCAGAATCGCCGTTCGTGATCGATGTGCCCTGGGCGCGCGCGCCCGGCACCGAGTTGTATCAATTGCGGTTTTGAGCAGGGCGCGAGATTCTCCGGATGCCACCCACAAGCCAACAACCGGTAGGGCGCGTCTGTCCCCAGCGCGCCGCAAGCCAGCTCAAGTGATGAATCGGGCCTTACGTTTCCAGTGATGCGTTGGGCCATGGTGCCAATGCGGAAAAGCTCGCCAAAATCGCCAAAATGGGCATTTTCACTTCATGATCGTGACAGCAACAGAGTTGGCCAACGAGAGCAAGAGCATCCTGGATCGGGTAGTGCAGGGTGGGGAGGTCGTTGAAATCCAGCGACATGGCAGGACTGTGGCGTTGATTCAGCCGAAAGTTGGCGCAACCCGCTCAGAAATGCTGCGTCTGCTTCGTGGGCGGGGCTTTACCCCAGAGGATTCCAAAGAGCTCAAAGCAGCTATGGACGCCGCGTCAGAAGTGGTGGGCTATGCCGGTCGCGATTGACACCAGCGTCCTGATTTCTGCGGTTTGGCCGGGTAACCTGATGCGCCACGGACCCTATGCCGCCGACTTTCGCCTGAGATATTTCTCGAACCAGAGCAACGTCTGTTGGTTGACTTCGTCCGTATGCTCCTGCAGGCCGTGGCTGCCGGACTCGAAGAAGATCAGACGGAACGGCGGGCTGGGTTGAGTTCATTTATTGAACGGTCGAATTGGGGCTACCAGCCGTAGGCGAAGGATGACAGGCCAGCAGATAGGCGAAGAGCGCGACCAGATTACCCAGCAGGACGAACATCGCCCAGACCCAGGCTCGTTCACCCCTGGCTCTTGCATCCAGGAACACCCACCACGGCAGCGTCAGCCAATACGCCAGCAAGCCGAGGGGTATCAGGAACAGGGTGATGGCATAGCCGTAGCCGGGGAAGACACCCTGCGCCAGATTGGCGGCGTGCGACACGCCGATGAATCCCAATTCGACGCCGTTTCCATCCCGCAACGGGCGGATCATCTGGCGGAAAACGTCGTTGTGCTCGCCTTCGCGTTGGATGGTTGACGCGGCCAGCAAAGCGATTCGTTGCTGCGCTGTCAGAAACCCTTCGGGCATTTCGGACAGAACACGGCGCGTTTCTTCCAGCGCCAATCCCTCCACGGAGCCGCTGGTGGCGAAGCCGGCGGTTGAACAGGCGATTTGACCGTCCGAGCGGATGAGCCACACGCCTGCGACGTAGCGCGAGCGGCTGAACTTGTCCAACGCCTGCCGGAAGCGCGGTTCATCCAGCGAACCGGGACGCAGCGACTGCAACTCGGACACGGCGGCGTCCACGGCTCGCCGCGGTTTGTCGGATTCGACCCGAAACTCGTTGAGCCTGCGCCCGGTAAGTAGGACGCCGACAATTGCCACTAGAAGCGCCACGACTGCCACGACCGGCAGCCGGCGTTTGATTTGTTCAGACATATTTCCTCCGTAAAACAATGACGAGGCTGGCAGCGGGAATGCCCAGCATATTCACGAGTATCAACACCATCACCGGGGCTGTGGAGAACTTGGCAGGCAACCCGGCCAGCGCCTCCACCATCCGGGCACGCGCCGCGCTCTGTTGCAGTACGGCGTCGGGCAACGGACCGCTGTCCATCAGATCCAGAAGCCGTTCCGGCGGCACCAACGACACCGGCCCAGCCGCCCATCCTCGGCGACGACAGAAATCGGCCACCTTGCGCCGGGCGATGCCGCACAGCCACGACGACAGCCGGCTCTGCCCGCGATAGCCCGGCAGCGCCCGCCCGAGGGGCACTAAACGCTGGCCAGGCGGGAGCATTTCCTTCAGAGTGCGTTCTCAACTGATGTGACCAGCTTATGAGCAACGACATCGCCATCCGGCGCCACTTCGCGAGCGACAACTATGCCGGCATCTGTCCCGAGGCCTGGGCGGCCCTTGAGGAGGCCAATCGAGGCCACACCGCAGGATACGGGGATGACCCGTGGACGGCGCGGGCCGCGGACCTTATCCGCGAGGTCTTCGAGATGGAATGCGAAGTGTTCTTCGTGTTCAACGGCACGGCGGCCAACTCGCTTTCGCTGGCTTCCCTAGGCCAGTCCTACCACAGCATCCTGTGTCATGAGATCGCACACGTGGAAACCGACGAGTGTGGAGCGCCGGAGTTCTTCTCCAACGGGATGAAAGTTCTTCAGATCCCCGGCGAGAACGGGAAGATCGATCCTGCGGGCATCGAGCGGATGGTCAACAAACGAACCGACATTCACTATCCCAAACCGCGGGCGGTGAGCGTCACGCAGGCGACGGAGGTTGGGACCGTCTATTCGGTCGAGGAACTGAAGGCGATTTGGGCTCGGACCCGGCAATCAGGACTCAAGCTGCACATGGACGGCGCCCGGCTCTCCAACGCGGTGGTGTCTCTGAACGTCAAACCCAAGGAGATCACCTGGCAGGCAGGGGTGGATGTTCTCTGTTTTGGAGCCACCAAGAATGGGTCCCAAGTCGGCGAAGCGGTTGTCTTCTTCGACCGTGAGCTCGCGCATGAGTTCGACTACCGCTGCAAGCAGGCGGGGCAATTGGCATCGAAGATGCGCTTCCTCTCCGCGCCGTGGGTGGGGCTGCTCCAGGAGGGCGCATGGCTGCGGCACGCTCGCCAGGCCAATGCCATGGCGGAATTGCTCCACAACGAGCTGATCCAACTGGCTGAGGCGCGGATTCTCTTTCCGCGTCAGGCGAACTCGGGTTTCGTGGACCTGCCGCTCTACGTGATCAGTGCGTTGCGCAAGCAGGGCTGGAAGTTCTACACGTTCATCGGCGCGGGCGGCTGCCGCCTGATGTGCGCCTGGGACACCCGAGAGGAGGACGTTAGGGCGTTTGTGGCCGATCTGAAACGACTTCTGGTGGAGGCGCCCAGGGAGACGCCTCCCACTCCCCCCAACCATCGCAAGCTGAGTTAGAGCCCGTTTGTAGAGGCCAGTTGGACGCGCCTCTAACTCTGGGAAGTGCACTGTTGCGTTTCTCGGCGAAACCGTTAAGGTAGCGCTATGACGATCACGGTTGCCGAAGCAACAACGAAACTCGCCCAAATCATTGCCCAAGCGGAAGCGGGCGAGGAGGTCATCATCGCCCGCGACCAAGACCACCCGGCGGTAAGACTGGTGCCGCTTGGCTCCGGTGGAGCACGGCTCAGCCGACACGCGGACCTGATCGGTTCCACTGTGACGCACGACCCGGCGGCACTCGTCCATGCGCTGCCGCCGGAGGAGTGGGGCGATCTGGCCGACCGGTAAGAGTGCGGCGATTCTCCTCCGCCCGTTCGGGCCGGTTGCATGAAATACGTCTTGGATACCTGCACTTTCATGCCGAAGTATCCCGGCATCACGACCGAGTGGTGACGCCGCGCAGCCCGACCCTGCACGCCCGGTCCCCTGACCGGGCGGAAAAGTGAACAAAACGCGAAACTTCCACCTGGTCTCCCGTGTCTTAAGAGGGAGATTTAGGTGAATTTCGTTGTATTTGACGAAACCAAACAGATCTAGCAATCTACGCTACTAATGCAACTGACTCGTATCTTGAGTGTGGCCCTCCTCGGAGGAGCCGTCACGGATGGCGCCCGGGCTGGCTCACCCCAATCGCGTCCGGTCTCGATGGACGACTGCGTCCAATTGGCGCTTCAACATAACCTGGACGTCCAGATCGAGCGCCTCAACCCCCGGTTGGCGCAGTTTACTCTCAGCGCTTCCTACTCCGCCTATGAACCGCGTCTCGAGCTGGGCGCCAGCCACAGTTTTGGCTCGTCGCCCGGAGGCATCGACGAGCAGGGGCGCAGCTATTCTGGTATTGAGCAGGAGCAAGACACGCTCAGGGCCGGGGTCACCGGGACTCTGCCCACAGGCCTCAACTACGGCGTAACCTCCCCCTTCACCGACGCCTATGGCACGCGCCCCGGGGCCATCGTCGATCCGGCCAACCCGATTTTCTTCCTTAGTTCGACGACCAACCTCTTGGATGGTTACGTCTTCCAGACCGCCCAGGCTGTGCCGTCCCTGGCAGTGCGGAACCCCTTTGAGAATGCCAGCGGCTTTGTGGGGGTTCAGATGTCGCAGCCGTTGCTTAAGAATTTCTGGACTGATGCGGCCCGCATGACGATCACGCTCAACCGCAGGAACCTGAAGAGTTCGGAGTTCGCGCTGCAGTATCAGATCATGCTGACGGTGACCGACGTCCAGATTTCGTATTTCGCGCTGATCGCCGCTCGGGAGAACGTCAAGGTGCAGGAAAAGGCCCTCCAGGCGGCCGAGCAGTTGCTCCGCGAGAACAAGAAGCGTGTCGAAGTGGGCGTGCTGGCCCCGTTGGACGAGAAGCAAGCGGAGTCTCAGGTCGCTGCCAGCAGGTCGTCGCTTCTCAGCGCGCAAAGCAATGTCCGAATCAGCGAGAACACCCTCAAGAACCTCCTCACAGACAAGTATTCGGAGTGGCAGGACCAGAGCCTTGAACCGACCGAGAAACTCGCGGCTGGCGTGCAAGTCTTCAACCGCCAGGATAGCTGGCAGAAGGGCCTGACCCAGCGCCCCGACCTGCTGCAAGCCCGGCTTGAGGTCGAGAAACAGAATATCCGTCTGCGCTACGACAAGAATCAGTTGTTCCCCCAGTTGGATCTGACCGGCAGCTACGGTCAAACCGGCTCCGGCAGCGAGTTCAACGGCGCTTTGGGGGGCGTGGCCCGTGGCGATTCCCCGTCTTACTCCTTCGGTGCCGTTCTCTCGATCCCCCTGAGCAACCGCTCGGCGCGTTATAACTACAAATCTTCCAAGGCTCAACTCGAACAGATCCTCCTGCGTCTCAAGAAAGTGGAGCAGGGGATCATGGTTCAGATCGACGATTACATCGCCCAGGCTCAAACGAGCCTCGAGCGGGTCGATTCCACCCGCCAGGCCCGACTTTACGCCGAGGCCGCTCTGGACGCGGAACAGAAGAAACTGGAGAATGGCAAGAGCACCAGCTTCCAGGTCCTCCAGTTTCAGCGTGACTTGACCGCCCGGCGCTCGGAGGAAATCGGCGCCCTGACCGACTATAACACCTCTCTCGCCCGCTTGGCCCTGGGCGAAGGGAGCACCCTAGACCGCAGCGGCATCAAGGTGCTGGTGAAGTGAGTTCCTGATGAGGCGCGGTGACGGTTAGTCCCCGCTTGTCCGTAATGGAGAGGAAGAAGACGAGGGGGCGGGCGTCTGGCAGACGGGCGCTTACCCTTGTCAGGCGCATGTCCACAGGAGCCGTTTTCCAGACGCGCTTCTGCCATGGCCCCGTATCGCATGTGTAGTGGAGTTCCCCCTTCTTCACCGGCGTCCGGGCGGAGAACCGGGATGTGACCTTGCCATGGCGGATTTTCATCGCTTTCAGTTTGGGCAAGGGCAAGCCGCCTTTGAGCACGCTGTCGATGAACGTGTCCACCTCGCCGAACGTCCAGATGTGCCCGTGGGGCAGGGGGGTCTTGATGCAGAGGTTCATGCTCCCGCGCACGAGGCGGTAGGATTTTTGATAGCTGTCCAATGGGTAGGCGAAATCGGTTGAACCGTTCAGGAAGAAGATGGGGCAATTCACCCCGGGAAGGTATTGCGAGGGATCAAAGTTTTCGACCCACTGGGTTCTCTGCCGTTCCGTCATCTTCGCGAAACAAGGCTCGGTCCAATAACTGTTCTCGTTCAGGAACCCGCAGCCATAGACCGGAACGGCGGCCTTGAGCCGGTCATCCAAGCCGGCAATGATGCAGGTAAGATAACCGCCCCAACTGATGCCCGTAATGCCGATCCGCCTGGGGTCAACCTCCTTCCGCGCCGCGAGCAGGGAATGTCCGCGGATCACGGCCGCCACAGCGTGGTAGGTCCACATCTGGTTGGCTTCGCTCGCGGCAAAGTCGCGGAACTTCGTGGCGTCGTCCTGTTCCGGCCCGCCTTGGGGGAGCCGGCCCTCGGGACCGTGGCCTGCGGTGTCCATGGCCAGAGCCACATAGCCGCGGCGGGCCCAGTGTTCAGCCCACTCCTTGAATGCTTTGCCCCCGCCGCCGTGCACCAGAAGCATTGCGGGGAACGGCCCCTTGCCCTTGGCGGGGCGGGCATAGTACGCGAAGACCCACGTCCTCTTCCCCTGGAACGGTTCGGACTGATAATAGACTTCCCGAACCGAGTTGCTTTGCGGGCCCCAGGATGCGGGAGGCACGGTCTTTAACTCGCCCAGGTTCCAGGGTCCTGTGTGGCGAACGCCCGCCAGGCACGTGGAACAGGCTGCGGCGACCAAGGCCCACCGGAGGAATAGGCGGGTGAGTAGTCTCATGCGCGCAACAACTCCCTGTGGTCTTTCAGCCACCGTTCCGCCTCTCTCCACTCCGGGCAGACCCGCTCGACGGTTTGCCAAAACCGTGACGAGTGGTTCATCTGCCGAAGATGCGCCAGTTCGTGCAGGATGATGTAATCCCTCACGAATCCAGGGGTCTGGATCAAACGCCAATTCAGCGAGATGGTGCGCTTCGCCGAGCATGACCCCCAGCGGGAGCGTTGATTCCGCACGCTGACCCGGGCCGGCTCGAACTGATGCCGGGTGGCCAATTCACTGACCCGGGCGGACAACTCCCCGACCGCCAGCCGCCGCAGATGCGACTCCAGCT
>ORJL010527048.1_pt1 | contig 30873 bp, 10 predicted proteins | sample 1779941 | NCBI WGS metagenome assembly ORJL01 (sample SAMEA104232317, study PRJEB22302) | groundwater metagenome | biome: forest; feature: aquifer; material: groundwater | place: USA | collected 2011-08-07 | depth 5.8 m | reverse complement strand
ATATTGTTTCAATAAGCTGACCAAGAATATTAAAGACTTTGAGTGTCACATGTGAAGCATCGATTAGATCAAACCCAATTGTCGTTACCGGATTGAACGGGTTCGGGTAATTCTGGTAAAGTTCGAACTGATTCGGGATATCTTCATACCCGATGGAAGGTTGTATCTTAGGCGTTTGATTTCCTGAAACGTATTTAATTAATCTTGTATCGCTCGCGCGAGCTACACCTAAAAGTGTAATTGAATACGGTTTTTTATCCCGAACAACTGAGGTAGAATCTACCGAATAATTCTTACCTGAGATCGGTTCATAAAATGCATCGTTAATGGGCTTAATAATATTTATCATAAATGATTTAAGCTCGTAGTATGCAGGATTATTATCAACACCATATTTTTTGTAATAGGTCATGAGACTATCAAGATAGTTACTTAGATCAATCAATGTCAGTCCCATTACATTCTTACCAACCAAGGTTACATTTGTATCAAGAACCAGCGCTCCAAAGTTTGGAGGTGTAACGCCATATTGACTTGCGAGCAAATTCAGCTTTAACAACACACCTTGTTCAATTGCAACATTGTTGTATATTTTTCTATCCGCTTTTATTAACCCTTTAAGGAACTTAGGTTTCTTCGCTCGTAATGTATCAAGAGGATATGCGTTGCCATCATGGGACGATTTATACAGTTTTCCCATTTCTGCGCTATTCTTATAAGCAATCCAAGCGTATTTCTTTGCTGAATCTTTATTTGCCTGAGCTATACCTAAGAATGTTGCTCCGGATTTTCCTATTTTTTTGAACGTCGCTTCAACAGCAGATGAGAGATTAGGAGCCGTAGCTAATTTCCCTTTCTTGTACTTCATTTGAATCGCTGTCTTAGCAAGTTCAGCACTTGAGCCAAACGTTCTAAACCGTACATCATCATCGAAGACAAATGTAGCAAAAACGGAGTGATCTTGAGTCACATTTTGAAAATCATAAGAAGACATACTTCCAACGGTACGCCCATCAATCTGTATCTTTTCAATTCTATATCCCGGATCAGCTAAGAACGTATAATTAACATTGCCACCTTTAACAATTTTAATTTTCCCTTCCGGATAAACAGTTCCATGCACAGGTTGTGTTGCAACTATTGTAACAAAATTAATACGGGTAAAACTGATATCTGTTGAATATCCATCAGCAATTGAAATATTTATGCTCTGTAATGTATCCTGATACAATGTTTTGTCAATATACCGTGAGATTATTTTCCAATCGATTGAATCTTGCGGAACAAGAATATAGTTGCCGCTTTGTAAGTCTTCAATGGCATATTCAGCGCCACTTCCAGTGTAAACAAGCGTGCCTGAAGAGATACTATCCTTATAGACTGCTATACCCCAATTATTGGTAACAAGGTCACTATCCGAACTCAAATCACCATCCGTATCCCAATAATTATGCACCCTAATTTGTGATGTGCTTTTTAAAAGCGTAAGAGAGTTTTCTTCAAGACCATTAAAATATTCAGCATCGTAGGGTAGTGAAAGATTCGCATGAGAAAGCATGGAGCCTTCCGCTGTCATTTTATAGGACTGGCTTGATATTTTATTGTTTGAAAGATATTCGCCGTCACCGAATGTCCATGTACCGTTCAGGGCAACACTATCAATCGAAATATTTTTTAAATTTTGATGGAGTGATCCTCCCTTTACTATGTATTGGGCGTTTTCTCGATGTAATCGATTTACACGTTCAATAGTCAACACAGAGAGAATGTTTTCCAACGTCGTAAATTGCACGACAGTCCCGGGGGTATGGAATCTATATGAACCAACTTGATTTTGATCTATTGTGCGTTTCATGATTCCGGCTACAATGCTTCCCGATCCGGTAACTGCTTCAATTGAGTTCGACTGGACAAAAAGCGTATCATCATAATCTGTATCCATATTCGGATAATTTGCAATGGTGACGTTTCCGTTAAGTTTTAACTCATTTCTGATGGTTATCTTGTCGGTGATTATTGTGCTGTCACTGTTCAAAATCAAATTATAGAATGGAATCGATGAGTGCACTGAATCATCGGCAGTAAACGTTACATCACGAGTGAGGAAATTCCTGTTTTGGCCATTCATTATAATCGTTGAACGACCGGGAGAGAATGTTCCCTTCACCTCAAAATTACCATTTATTATTATTATTGGGTTTCGGCCATCAGGGATAATGAAGGAGCCATTTACACTCATATCATTCAGGATGAACATTGCCGTTGAATCTGTATCAATGACAAAATTACCGTTTACTGTCAGAGCATCGGTAACATTCAAAGAGCCTGAACCTGTAGCTATGACATGTGCGCTATCTTCAATTAAAATAGAACGAAGTGTTGATACATCACCATCACACGGATTACTATTACAGTATGTGTTTAGTTCATTCAGATCCATTTTTACAGCAAACTGATCATAGAATCCCGGATAGGAAACGGCTACATCCATTGTATCAAAGGGTAATTTTGTCCCCCAGATGCTAGGGTTAGTCCACATAACCGTATCCATGAGGGTTGCCCTTCTTTTTCTTGCCGCTATATCCCTTAATACGGCAACATTCATAACTGTTGATAATTTTACCTGTATGATTTGAATGGGAAGTGCTTTTACCGTATCATCAACATAGAAGTTTCCAAGGTTTGTATTTTTCGGAGTGACGTTCGTGTATCGTGTTGTGTATCCGTTAGCAGATAGCGTTGTATCCGGCATGCCAGACCACATCCAATAATATTGTCCCGGTGCAAGACTATCAAATTTTGCACTCTTATTTGTAGAAAGCGTTCGTGTTTTAGAGGTACCGGCTGGTCCAACAAGATACACAGAAGCTTTTTTCAACAGTGTGTCACTAATTGTTGGAACTGTGCTGCCCCCGCATGTATCAATTCGGGTATAATACGTTGTATCACGTCTAAGGAAATATGAAAAGTCGGTATGCAAATACGCTGATGGAAACCTAACTTTGGCTTTAGTCAAAGAATCATAGGCACTATTCCAGCCGGACGGGTTATTCCAATACCCCATTGAGATAAAACCTGTTTTTGATGAATATGTAGCATTACAATTTACTTTCGATAATGAAAATGATGCTTGGGCAGTCTGTTTTGTAAACGTTATACTCACCGTCGTTGAATCAATTAACTGATTTGTAAAATAGTTTCTCATATATACTTTTGAAGATACAGTTCCTATTATTTTCTTCTTCGGTAATACATAGAAATATGACTGAAAATCAAGATTAAATTGACTAAACGGTTGAGTTGGCGGATAACCAATTGTATAGTATGTTGAGAAGGCAGAAGTATCTGAGAGTGAATACGTTAACGGCACTGCTACACCACTCGTTCTGTAGATTGGTAAATACAGCCATTGGCTTTCAGCAAGGATATTGATTGAAACACTCATTGATCGCTCTTTAAATCTCACTACGGCAAGAGAATCTGATGTGGGCATCGTTGAAAGAGAACGACTTCCATCGCCATTAACAAATAAGGTATTCTCATTTCCGGAAAGATCCGAAATTATATCTGCCCCGCCAGAAAAATTCCAGTATGCCGATAATGATGAAAGTGAGCCAAGAGGAGCAATATACGCGTGAGCAACCGAATCCCACGGCATTTCTTGATTCCAAATACGAACCTCATCCATTTTTCCGGGGGAATTCAATTTCATACCCTGTTTTCCGATAGAAAAACTTCCCGGTAAGTACGCATTACTGATGTCATTTAACAATTGCCCATTAAGATACATCTGCAAACCATTCGTTTGACTGTAGGATAAGAAGATATGCGCCCACTGGTCATCACGAATATAGCCAACCGGTCCGGAGGGATTTTGAGGTAAAATTGAACTTCCATCATTATTTGTATTGATATATTGAAATCCGAAGTATGCGTTACCCGAAGGAACTGTAACCATCAAATCATACCCAGAAAACGTGTAACTATTCTGGTTTGAGGAGAACACATAAAGCGGGTTGAGCGCAAGCTGTAAAAGGCTATCTGAAAAAATCGTGCGCAACTGCTCCGAATGTGTAGGTTGTATCCAGAACTCAAGCGTAAATCCATTGTCAAAATCTTGTGCCATCGTCTTAGTCAACATTGCGCTACCGGTGAGGGCGTTTTCGGCATTCGTTAATCGAAGAGGTGCTGTAACATTGGCACTGATTGTTACTGATGAATCAATAACTTCACTACCCAGACCTAAACTATCTGCTTTTATATATTTTAGATAGAGTTTGTCATCCAACACTCCCGGTTTTGCGGCTGAAAATGTTACTATATACTTTTGAGTTTGACCGGGAGGAACAACCAGGTCTCCCGCCCATTGGAGAGCTGAATTCGATGAACTTAATCCGAGTACTTGTAACGATGTACTGCCGGTATTTGTGACTGTTACACTATCATATATTGTACTGAAAGCAGGAGTCGGGGGAAGTACAATTGTTGTTGTATTTAATTGGAATTTACCGTCGTATATCGCTTTACCGCCGACAGGAATTTCATAGTAACCGGCATTGCTGGTTCTTATTGCAATTTTATTGTAGGTAGAGGAATAATCGCCGACTCCTGGTGAGAATGTTACAGTAATTGAGTCCGTTGAACCGACGGGCAGAGTTAAGGAAGAAGGCGAACATACAAACACAGGGCTACCGGTATATGTTTCTGAAATTAAAGTAATATCTGCTGTTGATTTGCCTGTGTTTTTAAGAGCAAATTTCTTTTGAACTGTTGAGCCATAGATTACAGTACCGAATGCAATTGATTTTGGAACAGTAAGGACGGAAGACGCATATCCGGTTCCGCTAATAGGAAACTTAAGATGTGAATATTCCACCCCGCAAAACAATGATATTGTATCGTTGTATTGCTTGACCTGAGTCGGTTTGAATGTTATCGTAAATGAACGAGTTTGTCCGGAGGTAACAGGCGTCATATCAGGAATCAGGATTTGGAAATCCGGATGAGAAGATACGGCTGAACTCATGGACATAGATGAATTCCCGGTATTTCTTATCACAACTGAATAGGTGCGTGACGAATCTTTTGGTACACTACCAAAATCATAACTTGAAACAAAAGACGAACCACTGAGAATTTGCGGCGTACCCAGAGGCGCTCCAGATGCAACTTGAGGATAATATCCTTTTGTCCATCTTGAAATTGTATCCGTTCCATTAAATGGCAACCACCAATTGAGGTAGGAGATATTCGATGACATGAGCGGTGAACTTAAATACATCATTTCTTTAATTTCACTTTCACTTAACGCCTTATTCCATATTGTATATTCATCAATGAATGCATAAGCGTTCATCCCTTGTGAGAAGGAAGCTAAAGAAGGAATCGCTGCATAAAGTAAATTCCCAGTACTTGAACCTTCACTAACAATCTTCCCGTCTACATACAGTTTACATGTTGTCTGTACTGAATTTCTATCAAGAGAAAATGCCACGTGATGCCACTCGGATGGACGTAAGGAAGTAGAAAGCACTATTTCATCACTTTTTAGCGTCAACACATTTGATTGAGTTAATGAAAGGGATACTCGTGGTGACTGGTAAGAACCCGGATAATCATTACTTCTGTAAAACTCAGTGAGACTACCCTGGACAGGACGAGTAGAGGAAGCATTCACCCACATCGCAACGGTAAACGTATCTCTATTAGAAGTTGATTGAGCGTTCATACTACCGGGATAGATATGATAGTTATCCGAAAAATAGACAGCTCCGTTATTTAAATTATTAAACGGAAAAGATTTTCCGGTTACCATGATATACGCCGGAAAAGCCAGATTCTGTGCGTTGTGTGAAATAACAACATATCCCGTGTCATACGCCTGTGCGGTTGGTGTGTAGGTGGCGGTAAAATCAAGTGATTGAAATGCTCCGATAACTCCATTAGTAGGAGTGACTGAAAATTTTGAATTGTTGCTGACTTTCCCTGTTATCGTAATTGGTCTGGAACCGCTATTATACAGTGTGAATGTTTTCGTTTTCACTTCACCACCTTGAGATTGGCCGCAATCAATCATATTACTTGAAACACTCATGATACTCTGGTCTACGCGGGCTGAGGATGGAACAAATTTTGCCCCATTTTTCAACGTCCCTTTATAACCCTTTCCTGCAACATCGTAAGTCGCCGTTCCTGCGCCTTCATCAAATGGCATATAAAGAATCAAATTCTTATCCCCACTGTTTGCAGGAGTAACCATATCGCTCTGAATTTGAGATTGTGACCGGACAGTTTTCCAAATTCGAACTTCGTCTATCATCCCGGAAAAGTAATTTGAATTATAATGTGAGCCAATTTTTAGTGTATCTTTACCGATAGATAAGGCACTTGTTCCGTCATGATTCGCTATAACTTCTCCATCAACATAAATAGTAGTTACGATAAGTGAGGAGACATTTTGTTGCACGAGAGCTACATGTCGCCATGTATTCTTGAGTCCAGAGTAAGAAGGGGTTGTATATTCACTTCGTTTGTTAGATACGGTCGGTGCATTGCATTGAAAACTTGTTGAAGAACCGGTATTGAATACTCTGAAGTCATAACTGTTTTGTAAATTCGCTTGCGATTTTGAAATAATTCCACCCGAAGTTGTGGTTCCTGTATAATATATCCATGCTTCAAGGGTGTAATTACTTGTGAGTTGTAATGTTACTGTATCCGGAATTGCGATATAATCATTCACTCCGTCAAATTGCACAGCATATCCTGCTCCCTGAAATCCTCTTCCGGTTACACTTAAACTTGAGGGTGTTCCTGATGCATCGTGATTAATATTCAAAGTTCCTGAAAATAATCCAGTATCTGTCGAGTTAAATGTAACATTAAATGATTTTCTATTTAGTCCGCCTGTTCCGCCTGTCGCCGGAATAGTTGCTGATCCGGGCGAAATGGTGAAATGAGGGTCACTTGAACTAATCGATGTAATACTCAAGGGCGCTGAACCGGTATTTGTAATATTGAAGGTCAGCGATTTTGATTGTGGTGTTCTCACACTTCCGAAATCTAATGAAGTAGCTGTCATGGAAATAGAGGGCGCTCCCCCTGAACCTGATAACGGTATTTTGAAAGGGGATCCTGCGGCACTATGGTTAATTTTTAATGTATCTAATTTCGTTCCACTCGATGTGGGAATGAATGTAATGTAAAATTTCTTAGTCGAGTTTGCTAATACCGAATCAGATGTGGGAGTAACGCTATACTGAGTGGTGCCGAGCGTTAAACCGTTGATATATAAAGGAAGATTTCCTGAATTGGTTACGATAATACTGTCCTTTATTGGTGAACCAACAAGAACCGAGGAAAATGCAATCGAAGTTTTCGAACTTGTAAAAGTAGCGCTGGAACCCTGTCCGTTAAGTGACAATGTAAATGGTGACCCAATAGCATCGTGAGTAAATTTTACTGTTCCTGTTTTCGATCCGACAGAATTTGGTGTAAAATTGATGTAGAATGTGCCACTTGATTTTGCATTCACTGTCTTTGATGTTGGTGAAACAACAAACTCTGTACTGCTTGAAAGAACAGAAGAAATAGTAAGCGCTTTCGTTCCGTTATTGAAAATGATAACACTATCTTTTTTTACTACACCGGGAGCAATGCTACCTAAGTTGATAGCCGCTGTTGAACTTGAAAATATCCCTGCATAACCTACTCCGGTACATGTTAACACACCGGGTGAACCGCTTGCATTATGAGTAAAGATAAATGATGCAGTATCGTTTGTTGCTGTTGTTGGTGTATAGGTGATATAAAACTTCATTGTACTTCCCGCGTTGACTATTCCACTTGCCGGAGTCACGGTAAAGCGGGTGTTATTGGAAACTACAGAGGAAATTGATAACGATGATGTACCGCTATTGGTAACAGTTACACTGTCTTTTAACGATATTGCCGGTACAACATTTCCGTAATTTTTGATCGACGCTGATAATGAAAAGGAAGGAGAAACACCCGTACCGGATACCGAGAACGTTGATGGTGAACCAACAGCATTATGGGTAAATGATATTGTTCCGTTTTTCGCTCCGTTAGAGACCGGAGTAAATGTAACATAAAATTTCTGAGAAGCAGAAGCATTAATCGTCCCGCTCGCCGGTGAAACAGTGAAGTTGGCATCATTAGATTGAATGTTTGATATCACGAGAGGGGCATTACCGTTATTTGAGATAGTAATGCTGTCAACCTTCGATTGATTTACAACCACATTACTGAACGAAAGAGATGCCGGAGAACCTGCAAAAACAGGTGCAGTCCCGGTACCATTCACTGTCACAGTTGAGGGTGAACCTGCGGCATTATGATTGAAGCTGATAATCCCTGATTTTGCTCCAATTGAACCGGGTGTAAAGGTGATGTAAAACTTCATGGAACCGCCGCTTAATACAGAACCACTTGTTGGTGAAACGATGAATTCTCCGGCATTAGAGCTAACATCAGAAATTACTAAGGTTGCATTTCCTGCATTGCTGATAACCACACTATCACTTTTGTTTTGATCGGGCGCGACATTACCAAAAGAGATTGAAGATACATTTGAAGAGTCTCGTGGAGTTCCTTCACTACCTGAAACAGAAAGGGTATGCGGTGAACCGGATGCGTTATTGGTAAACGAAATTACACCATTTTTTGACCCGCTACTTGTAGGCGTAAAAATAATGACGAATGCTTTGCTACCGCCCGCTGAAATGACAGCAGTTAATGGAGAGACTACAAATTCTGAATTATCGGAAGTAATATTGCTAATTGTAAGCGTTGCACTACCGGTATTGGTTACGATAACACTATCTGACTGAGAACTACCGACACCTACTCCTCCAAATGAAAGCGATGGAGTAGATAATGCAAAAGAGGGCGCGATACCATTACCGGATAAAGCAACAGTAGCCGGAGAACCAACTCCATCATGAATAATGGTAAGATTTCCGGTAATACTTCCAGTTGATGTAGGTGTAAACGTAACATAGAATGCTCTTGTTTCTGAAGCGTTGAGTGTTCCGCTCGTTGGTGAAGGAACAAACCGACTATTATCCGAAATTATTGATGATATCGTTATCGGTGTTACTCCCGTATTCGATAGAAGAATACTATCTACCTTGGATTGATTTACAACACTATTATTGAAAGCTATTGATGAGGGTGTAATAGATAATCCTGCTTCAAGACCTATCCCTGTCACCGAAACTTTATGAGGAGACCCTGCCGCATTATGACTAAATGTTATTGTATCATTTATCACTCCTATAGCTGAAGGGATAAATGTTATGTAAAACTTTAGAGAACTACCCGAGGCTATTGTTGCCGATGTGGGTGTAACATTGAATTGAGTTGTTGTATTGGTAACAGAAGATATGGAGAGCGATCCTGTTCCTAAGTTAGTTACCGTTACACTATCTATTTTTGTTGCTCCAACATAGACGTTTGCATAGTTTATTGAGGCAGGCGTAACTGAAAATGATGGCGTTGTCCCTGTGCCGGTCAGTGGTACTTTGCTCGGTGAACCTGTTGCATTATGGGTAAATGTAACCGTATCATTCTTTACGCCGTTAGATGTCGGTGTAAAGGTGAAGTAAAATTTCTGTGTTCCGCTTGCCGCTATTGTTGCTGTCGTTGGAGTAACAGTGTATTGAGTAGTTCCTTTTGCTACAGATGTAATAGATAATGGTGCTGTACCTAAATTGGTAACTGTTACGCTATCCTGTTTTGATGCACCAATATTGATATTTCCATACGAAAGTGAGGTCGGTGATACCGAAAATGTTGGCGAAACACCTGTTCCGGTTAACGGTACTTTACTTGGTGAACCGGTTGCATTATGGGTGAATGTAACCGTATCATTTTTAGTTCCGTTAAATGTCGGCGTAAATGTGATGTAAAATTTCTGTGTCCCGCTCGCCGCTATCGTTGCCGTCGTTGGCGTAACGGTATATTGTGATGTCCCTTTCGTGACCGATGTTATGGATAATGAAGCAGTGCCGGAATTTGTTACAGTTATGCTATCTTGCTTTGAAGCACCGACATTGAGATTTCCATACGTAAGAGATGTTGGAGATACCGAAAATGACGGTGCTACTCCGGTTCCTGTTAACGGTACTTTACTTGGTGAACCGGTTGCATTATGCACAAACGTAACGGTATCATTCTTAGCTCCGTTTGATGTCGGTGTAAAGGTGATATAAAATTTTTGTGTTCCGCTTGCGGCTACTGTTGCAGAGGTAGGAGTAACGGTATATTGCGTTGTTCCTTTTGTTACCGATGTTATTGATAATGAAGCAGTGCCGGAATTCGTTACTGTTATGCTATCTTGCTTTGAAGAACCTACATTGATACTCCCATACGAAAGAGATGTTGGTGATACCGAAAAAGATGGCGTAACGCCTGTTCCGGTTAGCGGTACTTTATTCGGTGAACCTGTTGAATTATGAATAAACGTTACGGTATCATTTTTTGTCCCTGTTGATGATGGCGTAAATGTAACATAAAACTTCTGTGTCCCGCTCGCGGCAATAGTTGTTGAAGTAGGTGTTACGTTATACTGATTGGTACCTACAGAAACAGAAGTGATTGATAAGGATGTTGCTCCTGTATTGGTAACCGTAAGACTATCTTGTTTTGAGGAACCAACATTGATATTTCCATACGAAAGCGATGTAGGAGATACTGAGAATGAAGTAGTTGCACCCGTACCGGTATAGTAAACAGAATCAGGTGTTCCTACCCCATCATGATCAAAGGTTAACCACCCGGCTGTAAAATTAGTATTAGTAGGAGTAAAAGTAAGATAAAATTTCATCGATCCGCCAGCGGCAATTGTACCGGATGTCGGACTAAGCGTGTATCGTAGATGATTATCTGCCGCGCTGAATATCGTTAATAGACCTGTCCCGGAATTTGTGACAGTAACACTATCCATTTTAGAAGCGCCGACACTTACATTCCCATAAGAAAGAGTAGTGGAACTGACTGCAAAAATACCGCTTCCGTTTAAGAATGGCACATTTGATGAACCAATGACTGGACCATTTACCAGTGTCCCGTTGTTGCCCTGAGACGTAGCATCGGCAGAAGTTGTTCCTGACGCTTCATCAAACTTCCAATATCCGATGATCCCGGTGGTTGATGGAGTAATCACAACATTATAATTACCGGCAATCTCAGCATCCGTTAGAGCAGTGTTCCATAGTCGTGCATCATCAATAGAGCCTTTAAATGGAAAACTTCCGATACCGGAATTAACAGCATTCGCACCAATAACCAATGCCACATTTGCTTCTGCAAATGTAATCGTTGAGGCGGCGCTCGTAAGAAGTGTTCCGTTCTTAAATAATTTGAGATTTGTACCGTTAAACTTTGCTGTTACATTCTGCCATGTTGCATTCGTAATGGCTCCGGTAGCAATAAGTTTTTGTTCTATGGAGGCTGATGAGCGAATAACTAATACAAGATCTAAAGGGAAGGCGGCGCCTTCTATACGTAATTGCCATCCGCCTCCGGTCACCGGGCGATGATCGATTAGAGATTGTTCGCCTGTTTTACCATTGGGTTTTATCCAACATCCCACAACAATATTATTGGAAACGTAAGCTTTTGTCGGCATGAGCACATAATCGTTCGTTCCATCAAATGTTAGTGCATTTCCTGCCTGTGCATATGCATGCGACGAAGAAAGAACGCCACCGATTAAAACAATCATAAAATAGAATACTATTTTGCTGATTAATGTTTGTGTTTTTTTCATAACAAAGCCTGTTTGATTTTTTTGAACGATTATTTGATGAGAATTATTTCTATACTCTATCTGCTTGCGTTGTACCATACCAAAAGATCTGGTTTCTAACCTGATATCATGGCAATGCAACCAAATAATGTTTGATTTCTTCTAAATTGCTTTTCGAAACGAATCCTATTGCTCCGCAATTCATTGCCAATTTTTGGTGGATACGATCATCGTGCTGGGTAATGATGACAATCCTGGCATTCGGATCATTATTGAGGATTTCCTTTGAAGTAGTGAAGCCATCTTTCAGTTTCATTTGAACATCCATAAGTACTAAATCAGGCATCTCTTTTGGATATGCTAAAATGGCTTCTTCGCCGCTTGAACATTCAACGACCACATTTGAATTATTTTTTATATAACGACCAATAATTTCACGCATGAGTTGGCTGTCATCTACTATCATTGTTTTCATAATTATTTTCCTGCCCAATATAGAAAGACCCTTATGGAATGTAAATAGGGACTTGTCTTCATTTTTTAGAATTGCTTACCATCAACCTACCGTTTGGTCAATCTCATTAATCAACAAAAAAAATGCCGATTCGTTTTACCATACGAATCGGCATCTACACTCAACACAATATATCTATCTTACAAAAATGGTTTTTGTTCAATTGCATATTTTAAAAGAGCATGCGTACCCTGGATATTTAATTTTTTAGCAATATTCGTTCTGTGATTTTCTACCGTCTTCTCACTGATAAAAAAGGCATCCGCAATTTCTTTGTTGGTTTTTAATTGTGCCAGAGCTCCGAGAACCTTTTTCTCCATCGTGGTAAGTATATCAATAGAAGGCTGTTTTTCTCCCTGCGATTTCCACTGTTCTAAAATCGGTTGCAACGAGGTAGAAACAAATAGCTCGCCATGAGCAACGTTTGTAAGACACGTTTGCATTTCCTCTGTTGCTGTTTCCTTCAATAAGTAGGCTTTAGCTCCATAATCCATAAGGCGAAATAACAACGATTTTTCATTATAGACTGTAAGAAATATCAATGATGTAGTGAGGTTGAGTTCTTTACATTTTTTTATTAACTCTATCCCGTTCATCTTGGGCATATCTACATCAACGATGGCAATATCGATTTGTTGCTCACGCAATACTTCAAGAGCCGTTTCACCATTATTATATTCCCCCACAATCGTAATCCGGGGGAATGTTTCAATGAGCAAACGCAGACCGCTTCGAAACATCGGGTGATCTTCAACTATAATCAGTGTGAACTGTTTACTTTTGCTCATGGTCGCTCCTGTAGCGGTACCGTTATCTTTATACTTGTTCCCTTGCCGGAAACGGATTTAAATTCAACTTTTCCCTTAAGAACCTTGGCTCGTTCATACAATCCGGAAATACCGAACCCTTCTTTCGGATTCCTTCTCCTCGCTTCCTCCAAATCAAAGCCAATTCCATTATCTTTAATTTCGATAAAGTAATTATTTCCTATCCTTATCCCAATAAGTGATACATGGGTTGCTCGAGCATGTTTAATAATATTCGATAATGTTTCTTGAACCATTCTAAATAAATTGATCTCCTCTTCCTGCGGCAGAAGAGTATCGATTTGATCAACCTCAATAGTTAAAGATAAATTCGCCGACTCGGTAATTTGAGATGCAACTATTTGAATTGCTTCAGTAAGACCTAACCTATCAAGATATACGGGTCGAAGGTTTTGCATTATCTTTCGAAGTTCTTCAATAGTTGTGACGCTAATGACTGAAATTTTATCGAATATTGAATCAGGATCTGAGTCGCTCATTACTGCTTCTTTACCAAAATAGGCAAGACTCTTTATTGCAAGAATACTCTGAGCAACACTATCGTGGAGTTCTGCCGAGATTCGCTTTCGTTCTAATTCTTGTCGTTCCAATAGTTGTTTTGAAAATTCCGTATGGATTCGATCTTTCTTTTTCCATCGAAATGTATTCATCAACCAGCCGGCTATCACCAAAACAAAAAGGATAGAAAACGCCATAATTCCATAGAACATCCAGTTGACTTGCTTTGGTCCTAAATGGCTATAAATTGTTAGAGTGCGATTTTCACGCTCTACACTTATCACATCCATTTTTGTATCGTGATCCATATCCCCCAATTCAATACTTGCCCTTCCTAACCGCTCTGGAGTCTTTTCTACAATTTTATAACTTAATGAATCCGAATTCGTATTACATTTTAATATAACAAGCCTTGAAGTACGTTGAGCATTATTATGAATAAGAGCTGTAAGACAAACAATATCAAGTTTCCCATCTGAATTCACATCATAAATAAACAAAGGATGTACCGGAATACCCGGCAACGATGATCTACCTATCGGTATAAATTCGAACTTCCCACCGGGACGATTTCGATAGAATAATAATGATTGAGTTTCTTCAATACCTATAATAATATCAACCAAACCATCATTATTATTGTCTGCGATAGCAACCGTTGTTGGTTTTCCATGAACATTTAAAATTGTTCCATGAATGAACGAAGAATCATTAATAGTACCAGGAATACACCTGTTTTCTAAAACCTCAACTTTATTTCCCTCATAGAATGGAATAATAATTTCCGGTTTGCGGTCTCCATTGAGATCCCCTACCTCAACATCCTCAAATAACTCAGAGTATTGAATATCAAATCGTTGTTCAAAGGAAATCATCGCCGTATCGTTACCCATTGTATTCCGAAAGATGGAAAGGACTCTTTTCATTCTGCTGACAGCAATAATATCGAGCTTTCCATCAACATCAATATCCTTTATAAGTAAACATGAGGTTATTGGAGGTACTTCAAATAAATACGGAGTACTGAAACTGATTACATCTGAATCACTGTTCATGCCGAGATTTTTAAACACCGAAATATAATTCTTACTCCGGTCGGGATTATACCAATGGTGATACGTGATAATGTCGAATAAACCATCGCAATCAATATCGGCAACCCGAACCCCTACACATCGAAAAGGAAGAGTAACCGACTGCCATTCCTCAATATTACTGATAGTGTTTTCTTCATCATGAGATTGATATTTGAAAATTGATATTTTCGGATAAGAACGATACGACACTATAATTTCTTGATTTCCGTCGTTATTCAAATCAGATAATGCAATTCCTGTAGGATATTTGCCCAATTGAATTTTTTGAACATCATTAAATAGGACTGTATCATCATGCCATTGATCAATTGACAATGGATAAAAGGGTTTGGGAGATGTTGATACGCGTTGATTGCTTTGGACAAGAATCGGTCCATGCTTAGCACCAAAAGGAACTTGAACTTGTAGTGTTTCGCGTAAACCTGCCGCCTGCACTGATCGAGAACTTGAACTGTAAAGAATTTTTCCCCGCACATCCCCAAAGTCAACAAAATTGTTTTCTGATACAAAATCAAAATTCTTTCCTATTATTGTAACAGAGGCTCCCGGTAATGCCTTCTCAGGAATAATTTCCTCAATTAACGGTATCGGAGGGGACTTTTTTATCGCTACTTGATTATGAATGATTACTGAATCAGTATTTTGCTTTTCTTGTGCATCCAATATAATGACTATCAAACATTCAACTAGAATGATACTAAGAAACCAACGACGGGGGTATTTAAACAAAAATTGAAACATATGTTAAAATAAAGCAAAGCCTATTGTTTTCAAAATATTATTAGATAATTTCGCATATGGATAGCATAATAGCGTCATTGTATTTCTTCCTTTATTAAGAGACTGGGCAGATATTAACTTTTTAAGCAAAATTATTTAACCAATTGTATTTTGGAGATATTTGATTCTCAGTGATCATTAACATAAATAAATCGCCCCGACCACTTGATCGAGGCTTGATGTACATTATATAATAGAGTATGACTCCGAGTAACCAAAACGTAACCACAATAAAAACAACTCAATACCAGGCTATACTTCGAGTAACCAAATCGTAACCATGCCTTGTAAAAAGTAACCATTTTCTTCTTTAAAATTGCCCTTTTCACTATCATTTCCGATAGATATAAAGATTCAGGTTCTAGTGGCCGCAAGGTCGTGCAGGTTCAACTCCTGTTCCGGGCACACGTTTAGAAAAATGAATATTCAGTCATGCGGTACTAAAAGTACTAGGGTGTCCTCCCTATTATTCTTTAACACCACCTGCCATAAGTCCTTTTATATAATATTTTTGTAGTGTTAAGAATATTATCATAACAGGAAGGATTGTAATCACAGAACCTGCCATCATCAGTTCTGTATCTTGCACATGTTCTCCGGCAAGATTAGCCAACGCTACCGGTAATGTATACATAGAATCATCAGTCATAATGATGAGAGGCCACAGAAAATCATTCCATGATCCCATAAAGGTAAAAATAGCCAATGTGATGAGTATAGGTTTACACAATGGGAGAATAACAGACCAATAAATTCTAAAGTCACTTGCACCATCCATCCGTGCCGCTTCAATCAGGCTATCAGGTATCGTCAGTGCAAATTGACGAATTAAAAAGATTCCATAAATTGTTGCCATCCCTGTAACAATAACTCCCATATAAGAATTTACCAACCCCATTTTATTCAACATCAAAAAAAGCGGGAGTGTAGTGACCTGTGCGGGAATTACCATTTCAGCCACCAATAATCGGAATAATTTATCTCTCCCTTTAAAACGGTATTTCGCAAACGCATATCCTGCCATCGAATTGAAGAATAATGATATAAACGTTATTGTAATACTGAGGATCAAACTATTCATCAGGTAACGTGACAGATCGAGTCGAGTAAATAGCGTAATATAATGTTCAAATGTAATCTTCGATGGAATCAGAGTAGGAGGATAAGTGCTCGCCTCACCTGTTTTCATGAGAGATGCTGTTACCATCCAGAATGCAGGTGTAATTGTCACGATTGCAATAATAATGGTTAAGGCTATAATAAGAGTTTTGCCTATCAACTTCATCAAGCCTCTCTCCTTTTTTGAAGCCAATATTGAAATAAGGATCCTGTAAGAATGAGTCCAAACAAAACAAAAGCAATAGAGGCAGAGTATCCCATATTCCACCACTTAAAACCCTGCTGGTACATTAGGAGGACTATACTCATTGTGCTATTGACCGGACCACCCTGTGTCATTACGTACGGCTCTGCAAATAATTGGAAATTTCCAATCATAGTAATAATACTTACAAACAATGTTGTAGGGGCGAGCATCGGCAACGTAATACTTTTGAATTGTTGCCAGGCATTTGCACCATCAATGTACGCGGCTTCATATAATTCCGTTGGAATATTTTGCAATCCGGCAACAAAAATAATCATATTGTACCCGAACCCTTTCCATATCGACATTAAAATGATGGCAGGCATTGCCCAATGCGGATCACCTAACCAATCGATTGGTGAAATACCTACAAAGCCAAGAACATAATTCAATAATCCAAATCGTGGATGATACAAAAATCGCCACACAACCGCAACGGCAACCAATGTAGTTACAACAGGGGCAAAGTAGATTGTCCGCAACAAACCCTTGAAACGAATGAGCTTCGAGTTAATCAACAATGCAGTACCTAATGATACTAACACGGAAAGCGGTCCACCAACACCAACATAGTAACATGTGTTCAACATTGCTTTCCAGAACAACGGATCGCTATACAAATGTAAATAATTTTTAAAGCCGACAAACCTCGTATATTCAATATTACCGAGCGAATAAATATCAAAATCAGTAAAACTTAATAAAAAAGCGGCAAGAGCAGGGATAAAAAAGAAAATAAAAATTGGTATGAGAGCAGGCGCTAGAAATAGATATGCCGCCCTACGCAAATGTTTTGCTTCTGCATTGATAGTGGTATGGGAAGATTTCATATTTCTTTTACTTCTTCTCCATTATCCATCTTCGTTTTTCAAGAATAAGATTCACGTCACGATCTAATGCCGCAAGAGCCTCTTTTGTCGTCATGTGTTGAGTTGCCGCCGCCTCGGCATAGTCTTGCACCTTCATTGCTATTTGTTCCCACTCAGGGATTTTTGGAGTTGGAACAACATGTTCAAGTTGTTGATAAAATGCTTGAACATACTGATTATTTGCAAAAGCGGTATCTTTCCAAGCTTCGCGAACGGCAGGTAAATCACCTACAATCGAATACATTTGCAATTGCGTTTGTACTTCCGAAAGATACTCAATAAACTTCCATGCTTCATTTTTTTTTGTCGAGTTTTTAAAAACAACAAGACTTGATCCACCTGCTGAAGAAACTCCGGGTGTTTGTTCGTCAACACCTGGTAAGGGAGCAGTCATCCATTTATCTTGTAATTCGGGAGGTAACCGATTCTTAAATTCTCCGATATTCCATGGACCGGTGATATACATAGCAATGTACCCCTCTGCTATTCCTTGATAAATATTTGTTACCTGAGTAACTCCAACCGGAGCAAGTTTATTTCTATAAAATTGCATAACAAATTCGAATGATCGGGTAAAACGTTCACCGCTAAAATCGCCCAACGTGTTGTTCTCCTTTAAAAGGAGTGACCCATTTTGTAACCCCGGTAGTATTAACGACATCCACTCATTGGTTGGAAGGAAAACGGCATATTTTTCTTTCCCTTTATACAAAGCCACAATCTTTTTCGATACATCTATCCATTCATCCCATGTTTTCGGTGCATGTAGATATCCTGCTTGTTCCAAAATATCTTTTCGATAAAACATAACGCGTGTATCTACATACCACGGGATCCCGAACGTTGATTGTTCAATAACATTTGTTTCCCAGATACCCTGAAAATAATTTTCTTTCTTAATAACCGAAGATTCCCGAATCATAGGGTCTAAATCTTCAAGTGCATGTAAAATTGAAAATTCGGGAATCCATGTGTTGCCCAATTGTGAAATATCGGGTGTAGAGGTTCCTGCATATGCAGTTAATAATTTTTCGTGTGCAGCAGTCCATGGGATAGATTGAACTTTCACATGAATAGTAGGATTCCGGCGTTCGAATTCCGGTACCAATTTCTGTACATTTTCTCCCTCTGCACCCATAGCCCAAAACACGATAACGGTTTTTGCATCTTCTTTATGTTTGCATCCAAAATTGAGCAAACAAACGAATAGTAATATAAATCCTATATATCGCATTTGACTGATCATATTCCCACAGCATATTCTAAAAGATTCATCACGTATTGCTGCAATACAGGATCAACAACGCGAGCATTTTTATCATTTATCGTTCTTGCAACCAAGCGATCACGTAACTGGAGTCGGGATATTATAATCTTACCTAAACCAGATTGAATTTCAAAAACAGCATTTGTAGTTAAGAATAAACCACAACGCGCATGAACAGTGCAATCTTTATTCGGTACAATATCATGTTGTGAAACAATTTCACCGCCAAAGCCTCCATTAAACATTTTAAGATGATCCTTGGCAATCCCTTTCCATAGAGAATGATTACAATTTTCTGCAAAGACATAGGAATCATAGCCTCCTTTCTCAGCATCTATTCTTCTCTCAATACTGATGTTGATATCTTCAGTAAGCTGAATTTTCTCTCTCTCCTCTACACCAAACTCCGGTTCAATAATAACAATCGTTCCACCGGATACTACAAATTTCGACCATTGTTCGATCCTGTGCCGATATTCGGCGCTTCGTAAATACCCCCCATACATGATAATTGTATTGACCGCATGAATATCTTGTGGCAATTCGATTATAGGGATTAATCCTCTTTGAACTAAGAACTCAGCCATTTCATTTCGTTCGTCGAACATACCAATGGTTAGACCTTGTAAGCGATGGTTCTTTTGTAGTAAATTAAAAATATGTGCCGGCTTCCGACTTACAGCTATTGCTGTTGCGTCGCTTTCATGAAATAATCCGGCTTCGATAGAATATGTTCCTGCAATCAAGGGAAAATGAAATTCAGCTGAAATAATGAATACATCACTTGCCTTGACTGTGACATCTACCTTTTTTTGAAACACCCAATGCCCCTTTTCATCTACGATGCCATACTGAACCATCCCCTTGCGAGGGTTTGGTTCATCATTAAAAACATAAATTCGTATTATTCTCGTTTCATTTTCAAAAAAGTGTCTATCCCAAAGTTCTACACTCATTCCAAATCGTGAAAAAGCATTTTTCAAGGTTTGCAAAATGGCCTTTGGTTGCAATACTGCAATATTTCCTGCAAACCAATTTGCTGTTGGCCCTGCATTGTTACTTAAATAGACGAAAGGTTGTATCGCATCTACCCGCATTCTCCTGAATAACTCAATTAATTCCTGAGCAAGAAAAAGTTGGTGATTCGCCAATTCATCTGTTGACCAACGCGTACCTAACCATCGTTCCACAACTCCGCTCATCAGAACAGTAGGTTTATTTTCATTATTCATCCACCACCACAAAAATTCATTGACCACTGATGGTTTTACAGATTGTTCGATTGCTTGTAATGATTCTGTGTATCCGAATTTTTTATCGACTAATACGGGACCTAACGAGTAAATATAAGGATGCTGTTCAACAAAATCGACCGATTCCCAGGGACGGGTAGGATCGAGAAGTTTCATTTCAGGAACGATTTCCTCTTGCACGATCTTATCCGATGATTCATTTAAAGCATCCCAGATAACAATACTTGGATGATTCCAATTATCCTGTAACCACCGGGTAAATTCTTTTGAAATTTGGTCTTTACTGCCTGTAGTGGTCCAAAATTGCCATTCTTCTTGAAGTAACATGCCATACTCATCGGCTATATCATACCAACGATTGTATGCATGTCCAATATGAAAACGGAAAAAATTAAAATTGTGCTCTTTCGGAATATCAATAATTAATTTCTTTACCCATTCTGTATTCCATGGTAATAATCCCCGATCTGCATCCGATAAAAACCGATGAAAGGCAATATTACTACCTCGTAGATAGATTTTGTTTCCGTTTAGAAAAAAATCCGCTCCTACCGCTTTAAACTCACGCATCCCAAATATTGTCTCTTTTCGGTCAATTGCTTCTCCTTCAACAAAAAGAGAAGTTTGAAGCGAATAAAGAAAAGGGTTCTCAGGGCTCCACAATTTTACGTGTTCAATGGATATTTCAACAGCCATCAGTTTCTCTGATGAAGGAGGTATTTTCAATTGTTGCGTTATTTTCGAAGATGCAATAGCTGATGTTGCTTTCTCTGTTATCAACGAATGAACATTAAGTTTGATTTCGTTATTTGAAGTGTTTTCTACCCATACCCTTACTTCAGCGCTACTTGATTGAATATTGGGAATAACTTGAACAAGCTTAACTCGTGGATTCCCACAACATGTAAGATACACATCACCCCAAATACCCGGGATAAATGTTTCTCGTTCCTGATCTTTGCCGACTGCACTTTCGGGAGGTAAGGTCGTTTTGACACCTACACGAACCAATAATTCGTTTTCGTTATCAAAATTAAGATGATTATTGCACGAATATTCCTGAGAGGTATAACAGGCTATATCGCTTCCCAATTTCGTTCCATTAAGCCATACCTCAGTTCCAAACATTGCCTGTTCTATGGTTAGCAAAACATTATCATATTTTTCATTAATATAAAATGTAGTATTGTACCAAAAATAATCATACTCTTTCCAATCGAACAACGGAGTTGATGCATCTACTAACGCCGGAACAGGTACACAATAATTCCAGATGTTAGGATATTCATTCTTGGTTCCGGGTTGTAACTTCCACTCACCATTTAAAGAAATAACAGTTCGAGACAATTTCATTTCAGTATCAATATACTAATACTATTTTTGTGGGAAGCGAGGAAACAACAAATTCATTTAATTTGATCGATTGATATGGCATACTATTCATTTCAATACTTACCGGTGCAGTATCGAAAGGCGATTTAACAATTATTTTGCCTGCCGGAACTTGTACATCACCACTAATTTCAATTTCGACCTTGTTTGCGATTTTCTTCATCGAGTATGATATCTTTCCATAGTATGTGGGAAGATTCTCAACCGAAACGCCCGTTGGGTCATTCACCCAATCAGCAATAATTCCTGCGCCAAGAATAAGAGAACTATCTTTTTCATGCTCATAAACAAACATAGTCCTCACGGAACGTATAAAATCAGAACCAACCCATGTATGAGGCATATCACCGATGTATTTTGTTGTTTTCGGGTCTCGCCAAACAACTTCTGCCCAATGATTCCAACCCTGCGGACGTTGATCCTCCATAAAAAATTTCAGGAGTTCGTGGGCTCGTTCTTTTTGATCAAGATGAATAAAGGAACCTATCACTCTTGTTTCGTATGGTGTGTAATTTTCCCACTGTAGCTTTCCATCTCTTCTATCTATAAAAAATTGATAATACTTGTCAAACGTATTATGGAGTTGCGGCTCAGGAAGATTGCCCAGCTCACCGATTGGGCTAATAGCAATTGTTGTTGAAGTCGCATCAAAATCTCCTAACTCTGCACATCCCGGAATATAATCGATAGAATGATTTGCCATTGTTAAGGTAATAGATGCATATAAATCGTGTTGGAAACTATCGCGTACCGATGCTAATTCTTTCTCAAGATTATCTTTCATTAAAATCCCGGCAATAGTTGCAGCATCTCGAAATCCTCTTAGCGCAAAAAAGTCATCCCAGTATGAATGCATCGGTTTAGCAGAATACCCTTCATGGCTGATTGATTCTGTCATTAAACCATAGCAAGCACGTTGCTCCGCAGTTCCGTTTTTGAACTGTTCCGTCATTTGCTGGCGCCGTAATTCTTGCATATACTTGACTGCATTCAACACATGTTCAAATTTTCCTTGTAACCATACAGTATCTTTAGTGAAATGGAAATATTGTAATACAGCATAGATAAACTCACCATGACTGTCATTTTCAGGAACAGGGTCAGCGCCCCTCCAATCGACAACGCAGGGTATTTTCCCGCTTGGATACTGATAATCTGCATACCAATCAATAAATTGCTTAACTTCCTCATTCATCCCCATTTGTAATAATGCAGTTGAAGTTAAAGCGCCATCGCGTATCCATGAACGTTCATAGGAGCGTGATCCGGGTTGAATACCTACACTATCCCTGTTAATCAATATATATGCAAGATTTGATTTGATTGTATTGACAATCTTTTCTGCTGATTTCGGCAACCGAATACCGATGTTATCAAGTTTTGATTGCCAATACTGTTTCACCTTTTTTACTTCATCTCCGTCCCATCCCATAGCAGAAATTGAATCAAACATTGCTACACCTAAAAACCTCGATTCTTTTTTTCCTGGTTCAATGTTCCACGGAAATGAAAGCGCACCCGAGAGATATCCGGTAGGGTCGTTTAACGTAATTTTTTTGGGTTCGTACTTCTCGCCCGGAATAGAAACATTGTTATTCGGAAATGTATCCCTTGCCAAATAATCAACAATACTGCCTTCATCAAAGGTGGTAAACGATGATCTAAAATACCCATTCCACCATGTTATCAATCGTTTTTTATTCATAAATATTGTTGACATCGTAGCATATGCATCATGTAATTTAGCAACACCGCCAACAATATTGAGAAATTGCGCAGGTGGATTAACTTGAAAAGGACGTATGGCAATATGAAGTTTTCCTTCAACAGGATTGGTGTTTTCATTTGTTAATGTGTATTCAACAATCAATTTAGATCGGTCAATGTTACCCGATACAAAAGGCCGAATACGTAATTTTAGTCCTTTATAATTCCAAACAACATAAGGAATTGGTAAATAGCCATCCTCTAACCATTGTTCTGTGGTGACATCATTCCAAGTTATAAGTTTACCATCAATGAATAAAAATGGCTCTAAGCTAAATTGTAATTTTCCAACCTCAATCATTCCATCCTGATTGATCATCGCTTCTTTTCTATCACCATTCAAACCAATTACTGTCCAATACGATTGCTCGTTAAGAAAATACCGGGGATAATAACCACGAGGAGATTCAGACGCAATACTTGAGAATAAATCATTAGGGGTAACAGAGAAATTGACATCTTTTTTTTGTATTTCTTTAATCTTAAAACCTTTGTTGTCTTTACTCGACAATAAATTGAATCGAATAAATCGTGTTTCTCCTTCGGGAATTGGGATATAATCTCTTCCACCATTACCCGCCTTTATCGTGTACACTGTATCCCATCGTTTTTTATCTGACGATAAAGTTACATTATACGTTGTTGCATACATAAGAGAATCCCAATCAACAAGAAATCCGCCAAACTCATTTTCTTCTTGTAAATCTATCAATACCCATTCATTTTGCGCCCCTTTACTCTGCCAGTATGTTGCCATATCCTTATCAACAATACATGACGGAACGTATTTCTTCGTTGAACTCGAAGCAGTGACTTTTGGTAATTGATTCCCGGCTGTTTGCTTTAATGAATCTATTCGAAAATCATCTATATAGATTTTTCCCTTCCCTCCTGTACCCGCTGAAACGACAAACTCAATACGATCAATATTCCGTGCCTCACCGCCGCCGGCAGGTCCCCACGCAAATGTTATTTGTCGTTTTTTAATTGATTGCTTTGTCCAATTGGTAGGATATTCAATATTTAACTTTTTAATCCACCAAACATTATCATTCGAATCAAGAAGTTTAAACTCAAAATTATTTATAGGTGTTTCTGCCCTTAAATAAAAACTAAATTTGTAATTTTGTGTAAGATGGAGTTTAAATTTCTTTTGGGCAATGCCGTAACCCGCTCCTCCTTGAAACTCAAAGTTTAGACATAATGCTTTCCCGCTTATACCATTGGCTTGCTCAAGTTTCAGTTGTACTCCATCGGAAGGGATTGCCAGCCATCCGGATATATCTTCGAATGTATCCAATTGTTGCGCAGGGGATTCAACCCCTAAGAACACTAACAAAAAAAAGGTGATAATTAAATGCTTTATCACATAATTATTTGCAAATTGAATACTCATCGTATATAGAATAAATGCTTAGAGATATTAACTGAATATTGGTTTTAAAGATGATGTTATTTCATATTTACGTTTGTTAGCCAACCACCGGTAAACCCTGCTCGTTGCAACCCGCGGATGATATATGGATTCTTCTTCATTAATTCCCACACAAAGCCATTTCTATAGTTTTCAATCATAATTGCAATCGGACCTTGATCGATGCCAAGGTAATCAACATCAAACCAGCCAAAGGGTGTTGTTGGAGTTATGTAAGAGGGATTAAATGCATCGATAAATCCATACTGTTGAAACAATGTATTGCCATATTTCGCACGTAGTGTTTTTAATACCGGGATGCATATCTCCGGAGCAAATGCTACCGAGCCGGCTACTGCTGTTGGAGCAATTGTCCCATCATCGTTAGTCCAATCTATTGAGCAACCGCGCGCTGCATACCCCTGAAATTTTTTCATCTTCCCATCCACGATAAAAGAGGTGTCTTTTGGGCCATCACATGCAGTCCATCCCCAAATAGAATCAGAATATTCTCTCCAGACTCCGGGATTTGAAACTGCATAAGCACGTTGAGAATATGTAGCTCGACGAGAATTTTCAAAATAATCGGTGCCTTTCGAACGTGTATATGAATCCTGAATTCCTCTAAAGTCTATCCAGCTATGTGAATACTGATGACCAAACAATGGCGCAAAACTAATAAAATCCTGACCGTTATAGTTCGCCCACAAATATTTTTCAGTCCATGTCTCCCATGCTGATTCTTGTACCGGATGCGTAGGTGAGCCAAGTGCGAGAATATATACAATCATAGCTTCATTATATCCTTGCCATATCATATCATGAAATCCATGCTCTGGTTCCCACCCTAAAGTTATCCCTTTCCCTTCATTTGTCGCCCACTGCCAATCTACCCTGCGGTAAAGGTCATCTGCAAGTTTCCGAAGAGCCGTTTCATCGTCACCTGAACCATTAAAGTACGCTTGACAACATAATACCCCTGCCATGAGTAGTGCTGTATCAACGGTTGATAACTCGCACTTCCACTCACGTTTGCCTTCTTTAATGGTAAGAAAATGATAATAAAAACCTTTATATCCGCTCGCGTCAGGTTGTTCGCTTTGTTCAAGACCGTAGAGATACTTCATTGAACGAAGCGCTCTTCCGGCAGCTTGTTCTCGTGAAATTAATGCGTGTTCAACCGATATGGGGAATGAGGTTAATGCAAATCCAATTGCCGCAACACTTGAAGGAGAATAGGAAGCCGGCCATCTATCTGGGGATAATCCGGTAGTTGAATCTGTAACATCAAGAAAATATTGTAATGTTCTTAGCTGTAACGAATCAAGAAACACATCCCATTGCTTCGTTCGTTCGTTCACAACCGGCTGGGATAGTGAACATTGATGCAACATTACACTCATCAATGCAATACATGTAATTATAAAAGGACTTCGTTTCATATAAAAGGGAATAAAAGATTAATAAAACCTGAATGAATAATAAAGCATTGATACACAAGGTGAACCAATGCTTTAGCTGTTACTCATAATCGATGAACCAATAAACTTCAACGGGACACTATTTCTATCTTGTTATTTTATCAATACTAGATTCCGGGTTAATACACCCAATTCACTTCGTAATTGATAATAATATACGCCGCTCGAATAATTTGCAGCATTCCATTGAACATTGTACACGCCTGCGCTATTTTTCTCATCAACTAATGATGCGATTACCTCACCAAGCTGATTATATACTTTCAGTGAAACATAGGATTCCACAGGTAATTCATAATGTATCGTTGTTGTTGGATTAAACGGATTCGGATAGTTTTGTTCAAGTGCAAATGTTCGTGGTGTCACATTCGAACTATGTTCGGGTGGTGCAGGGGGCAATTCATCTGTGTTTTCGATACGGATTCTATTTTCTGATGTTAGTGTTGTTGAGGATAAAATAAGTTTTCCATTCTGACTTACTTTTACCCAATATCCCTTTGCAGGTTGGATAGAGTCCGAAGGAGTATATCCATTATTATAACCAAAGAAATTTGAGGTAACTATTCCACCGGGAATTGAATTTATATTTGTAACTGCTACTGATGTGCTGATTGAGCCAATTAAATTCCATCCTGTTACAACATCAATCGTATCAAGAGCTATATCAATACCCGATAGTTGCACTATTTGTCCGCCATTAAATTTTAACCAAAACCCTGCGCCGGTACTTAACGTCTCTTTTACAGTATACCCATCCTGGAAAGAGTATGCCGGTGAAATTGCCGTTGAAAATAATGTTGATTTACGGTAATCTGAAACCAATTTAGGAACAGAAACTAAATTCCATTTATCAGAGAATGTAAATCCTGTAGGTTGTGCAAACCCTGCCCTAACTAATCCTGTTTGAATGACAGGGTTTTGCATGAACCTATTCCATACTTTTTGTGTGCGATAATTTTCAATCATAATGGCAATTGGTCCCTCATCTATCCCAATTACATCAGGTCCCCACCAATCTGAACCAATATTAAAGGCGTCACGAAATCCGTATCCTGTCCAAATTTTCGCCCGGTATTTACTGTACATTTCGCGAAGCGCAGGAATACAAACTTCGGGTGCAAATGGTAATGAACCACCTGCCGCTGTAGGGGCGATAGTACCATCATCATTCTGTGCCGGTGGTCCTCCGCGTGCGGCATATCCCGAAGGGCCATCACATGCCGTTAAGCCCCAAATGTTTGAGCCATATCCTGCAAATGAGCCGGGATTTGCAATACAATAAGCGCGTTGTGCAAGTGTTGCGCGGCGTGTATTTTCTGCATACGTAATTCCCTTCGTACGCATATATGAGTCTTGAATATTTCTAAAATCTACCCAGCAATGGGAATACTGATGACCGAAAAGAGGAGGAAAATTAACAAAACTATATCCATAATGTGTTTGCCAACTATATCCGCTTGTCCAGCTACTCCAATAATTCAGTGGAAACGCATAGGTTGGAGAACCTAAACCCATGAAGTACAGAATCATTGCTTCGTTATATCCAATCCATCGTGCACCTATAAATCCTGATTCAGGGAACCACCCCATTGTTAAGGAAGAACCGCTATTCCTCATCCAGTTCCAGTCAACACGATTAAAAATTGAATCAGCCAATGTTCGGATTTGCTTTTCAACTGTATCGCTACCTGTATAATACTGCTTCGCATCTAATATTCCTGCGAGCAATAATCCGGTATCGATAGAAGATAATTCACTGCTCCATGCTCTTAATCCGGTATTCATGTCAAGGAAGTGGTAGAAAAATCCTTTATATCCGCTCGTTCCTGATGAAGCGGATCCTTGTGGTTTTTCCCAGAATGTTTTCAGAGTCACAAGCGTCCTGTCTCTTGCCTCACTGCGTGAAAGCCATCCATGGTCTACTGCATTGCAGATAGCAGTAAGTCCGAAACCTACTGATGCAATACTCGATGCAACTCCTGTTTGATTTCTATCTCGTATTAATCCTGTCGTCGGGCTTGCTTCGTACCAGAAAAAATCTGTTGCTGTTTGTTGAACGTAATCTAAAAATTCATCATCGCTTGCAAACGTGTGAGGAGTAACAGAAATTGTGTCAGATGCCGGACTTTCAAAACCAAAAACATTTATTGCTTTAAGACAATAATAGTATGGTGTTCCGTTACCTACATTTACATCAGCATAACTTAACAAATCAACGATCGAAGTATTTTGTTTAGAATACGATCCGTTCAATGATGTTGATCTGTAAATATTGTAACCGGCAAGTTCTGTTTCTGAATTTGAATCCCAGTGCAACACAACACTGCTATCCCCTGAACGGGAAACAAGTCCATGAGGCTGAGCAGGATACACTGTATCGATTTTTTGTACTAATCGAACATCATCAAACCAAAGAGTATACGAAGTATTATCCGCAGTGTTTTGACTGAAATTCACATCCTTAAATTGAGAAAGGTTGAAACTTCCATAAGGTGCAAACGACGTAATAGGAATTGGTATTCGTTGCCATGTCGTGGAATCTGCATCTAATCCTGCCGGAATATATGTTCCGATAGTTCTCTTAGGTGTGCTAACATTGTTGTCGCTTTCGAGAGCAATATAAGGTAAGTTTGCAGAACTAATTGCTGTACGTGAGTTAAGATAAAACACAAGCGTATCGTAAGTACCTGCATTGCGTGTTTGCCACGCCGGGCTTGATACGAATATGTGCCAATTTCCGCCGCTTACTGATTTCCATTGAAGTAAACCGCTATTATTACCAGCATAGAAATGGTCTGTATCTATTTTTAGTTTATCTCCTGATCCTGCCATTGTAAGTGTACTGCCTCCGCTGGTAAAACCCCACGAAGCATCATAAAATCCCGAACCGGTAATGTCATCTTCATCGAAAACAACAATATCAACTTGCGCAACTGAAAGAACTGAAATCACCACTAAAAGTATGATTTCCATGATGAAGCATCGTAATATGTTGATTTTCATAGTTTTAACTTTATTTAAAAAATAATTTGAGCCACATACATGAAATATTTCCTTACTTTGTCTTACCCATAATCACTTCAATAAAATGAACTGTCCCGAGTTTAAAAACGGGAAGTAGGGGAGGTTCTTTACAATTATGACAATACTCTTCGCCATCAATAAGTATCTCTTTTATTCCGCTCTCAACATGATCCGGATTCGTTATCGAAAAAACATACGTTGCACCTCTAAATTCACGACGTACCTTAAACCCCTTCCACTTTGCAGGAATACAAGGGTCAATGACAAGTCCATCAAATGTTGGACGAACACCCAAAATCCACTCTAGTCCAACTTTGAATAACCATGCGGCTGAACCTGTATACCACGTCCACCCACCACGACCATAAAAGTTTGATTCTGGACCTTCAATGTTACCGGGTGTTACAAACGGTTCTGCTACATATTCATCAGCATTCATTCCGCGATATATTGGATTCAGCTTCGAATACAGCCGGAACGCGCTTTCACCCCGTTTTAGCATTGCTTCTGCGATAACTGACCAGGTTGCCGCGTGGGTATAGACTCCACCGTTTTCTCTCATTCCAGCGCTATATCGTGTCAAGTAACCGATATAAGGGTCAGGAGTTTTGTAAGCAGGATAGAGCAGAAGTGTTCCTGACTTATATTCTAACTTCTCCTCTACAATATTCATCACTTGTTTAGCCCGTTTTTCGTCGGCAACACCGGCAATGATTGACCATGTCTGAGAATTAAGGAATATTTTCCCTTCTTTATTTCTTACACTTCCAAGTTTCTCACCGGAATCTTTCGTTGCGCGCCAGTACCATTTGCCATCCCATGCGATCTTATTAATTGCTATTTTTAACTTTTTAGCTTTACTAAGATAGACAGCCGCTTTCGCTTTCTCTCCATATCGCTTTGCTATCTGAGCAAAATCAAGCAAGATGCGATGAAGAAAATGCGCCAACCATACCGATTCACCTTTCATTTCTAAACCCACTGCGCTCAATCCATCATTCCAGTCACCGGAACCTATCAACGGAAGACCGCGTTTGCTCATTCGCAGTAACGACCTATCAATTGCCTTTGTACAATGGAAGTATATTGTTGCTTCATGCTTATTATCAACAAATGGTTCTTTGCAATCAAGTATCTCAAAATCATTCGATTCCTGAAGATAACTATGCACAACATAAGGCAACCAAAGTAAATTATCTGAAATACCATTTCGGAGCCCTATCTCTGAAATCGGGTGCCACCAATGATATACCGAACCATCATAAAATTGATGGCGCGCATGAAGCAGTATTTGTTGTTTTGTTCGTTCTGATTCAATCGGTAAAAAGATTTGACTATCTTGCAATTGATCACGAAAACCGAAAGCGCCTCCGGTTTGATAGTAAGCCGTTCTTCCCCATAGGCGACCGGAAATAGCTTGATACTTTAACCAGGTATTGGTCATGATATTCATCGCTTCATCCGGCGTTGATACATCTACTGTGCCAAGAAGCGATTTCCATCGTGCTTTTACTTCCTCTAACGCTTTATCAGTATTACCTACTGATTTAT
>ORJL010407565.1_pt1 | contig 30903 bp, 26 predicted proteins | sample 1779941 | NCBI WGS metagenome assembly ORJL01 (sample SAMEA104232317, study PRJEB22302) | groundwater metagenome | biome: forest; feature: aquifer; material: groundwater | place: USA | collected 2011-08-07 | depth 5.8 m | reverse complement strand
TTGTTGCGCCGATAGATAATGCTTCTTTGCCTGCGATGTTTTGTGTCGTGATGTAAAATTCTGCAAAGCCAGTGTATGGTCTGCTGACAGGAAGATAGATGTCCTTTTTTGAAATCTCATCGCATTTCAAGACAGGATTGACAATTTCTGCGCCTTCTGCACAGCCGGCTTTGTCATTAAGCTGGATAGGAACAACAACAGAATAATCCTGCTTAGCCATTGAGACAAGAACAGATGCGTCAATGTTGCTGATTAATTTTTCAAGGACAACAAGCTCAAATAGCTGGCCTCCTTGTGGAGCGTCCTTTGTTGTCATGACAGAGATTTTTTCAGTTTTTTCAATTTTGTTTCCTGCACCGTCTGAGAATGTGATTTTTATATTTGCATTGTTTATGACGCCTGTGCGGTCAATCTTTGGAGTTTCAACTGAACAGAGCCACTGTGATTTTTGCTCGTCAAATTCGCAAGGTATTGGAAGTTTTGATGCGCCGATTATCACAGATGAAAAATCAGCATAAGCAAACAGTGAGTTTGATTCTGTGAGGATTGCTTGCACGAGAAGAATATCGCCTGTTTTAATTACTGGAACTCCGCCGTCTTCTGTTTTTGCCATTATTGTTGGACCTTGTTTTAATTCTGGTATTGTCCTGTCGAGAATTCCTTTAACTTCAAGCGGCTCTTTTACGACATTTCCGAGAATATCTTTTGAATCCGCGCCTATGCTTATTGAATATTCATCTTCCAGCACATCGCCGGGATTTAGGCCAGACCATTTGCACGTGTAGATTTTATCGCCTGTGCATTCATTTGCGGAGAAAGTTTTTTGTCCGACATGAAGGATTATATCGTTAGAGTTTATCCCTGTTGCATCTTCTATTGTAGAGAGGATTACTGCGTTCTGAGAAATGTAGATTTTTCCGTCAGGAGAAGGTGTTTGAGATTGGATAGATTTGATTACAGGACCTGCATCGTCTTTTCCGAGAGTAATATCAACCTGAGAATTTGCTGCATCAATTTGATTTCCAAAAATGTCTTTTGCGGTAATGAGGACTTTTTTTGTTCCTTCTGATTGAGGAGACAAATCCAAATCCCAGACAAAAGTCAAAACATTGCCATTTCTTGAGTTTGAAGAGGGCTTTACTGATTTCAAATTAGGATTTAATTCTGAAAAGTCTGCAAGGACATTTTGCGTATCTATATCCACACCTTCTATTCCGAGAGAGAATTTTGCCGAGAGAGATTTTCCAGGAAGGATGTTTGTGATTGGTTTATTGTTATTGTCTGTAAGCCGTGCTGTTTCTTTTTTAATTATCGGAGCTGTTTTGTCAACGAAAAAAATTTTGCATATTTCAGGAGAGATTTTTTCAAGTTTGTCTTTTGCTCTTGCGCAGATTGTCACATCGCCGGTTTCTGTGTGCGAGTAAGCAACTGACTTTCCTGTTATTGAGCATGAGCTTTCTGCCAGACAATCTTCGCTGCATTCTGCGATTTTTTTGTTGTCTGCTGCTTTTCCGAGGAAGAATTCTACCAATGAAACTCCTGTGCAGATATTTTTATCTCCGTTATATCCATAATCAGCGACATCAAAATTCAAATAGACGTTTCCATTTGATGAGATTTTTTTGCCTTCGTAATCAGTTGTGCCGCCGATTTCAAAAAGAGTAATTTGCGGCGCGCGGTTATCAACAATAATCGAGATGTCTTTTCTGTCAACAACATAACCGCTATCGTCTACAAGCAGGACGGAATATTTTGGCGCTTTGCCGGTTATTCTGCGTTTTCCAGTTTCAGGATATTTTAATGTGCATGTCTGCGGCTCTCCAGCAATGCAAGAGAAGAAACCAACTGGCTGGGCATTTTGGTCATAAGCTACAACATTTCTTGTTAGGTCAGCATCTCCATCTATTTTTGCAGTAACTTGGAAAGTAAGCTGGTCATTGTCGCTTGCGATTCCGTCGAAACCATTTGAGTTTGTGATTTTTGCTGAAACAATTCTGCCTGTTGATAATGCCGAAACATTAGGGAGGGTGAATGCAAAGAGGAGTATAGTTATCAGGAAGATTCTTGAGAAAGAAAAAGAATTTTTTGATGTCATAGATTTTTCAACTCCCCTTGGATTACCTCAAGGTCATATAGTTTTTGTTCCATTAATTCACGGGCAAGCATGGATTTTTTCTTCCCTAATTTTTTCGCAACCCTTTCAAGAAGATCGTCAATTTCTTTGCTAACTGTAATCCTGATTTGTATACTCATTTGACAAGCTCCTTTTTTATAATTCTAATTATAGGATAGATATATAAATCTTTCTGTCTTAGAAAGTTAATCTTTAATACTGAATTAAGACAATTTTAAGTATAAATAAAGCTAAGTAATTTAATAGTAATACTTAATTTATACACTAAATAGACTTAATTAATAAATTATTAAGTATGTATAACGTATAACCTATTTCTGATTATTATTTATCCTAAGTTTAGCATAAATTAAGTCTTTTACAGGTTTTGACCTAAAAAGTGAAACTAAGATTAGAAATATTTATATATAAATATATACAAGTGTATATAAACAGATAAAAATGACCAAAATTATTTCGCTTTCAGACAGGGCTTATGAAATCCTGAAAAATCTAAAACAGGAAAAAGAATCCTTTACAGATGTTGTTCTGCGGATTGCTGATGAGAAAAAATCAAAGTCAATAATTACGTTTGCAGGAATATTGAAAGATGCAAAAGAGGAGAATAAGAAAAAATGATTTTGCTCGATACTGATATTATTATAGCATTATTAAAAGGAGAAAGCAATGCAGTCTTGAAAATCGAAAAATTCAGTGAGGATAAAATTCAGCTATGCACATCTTCAATAAATGCTTTTGAGATTTTATCGTCAATAGGGCATGAAAAAATTTCCGAGCAGGTTTTGTCTGCGTTGAAAAGTTTGAAGATTTTAGAGTTTGATTTTGACTGCGCGCAAAAAACTGCTGAGATTTGCGCACATTTAAAAACCTCAAATAAAAGTGAAATTCATCGGGTTATGACAGCTTCATCAGCGATAGTAAATGGATGCACACTTGTAACAAGAGAGACAAGAAATTACGAAGGCATTCCTAATCTTAAAATAGAAACTTGGTAAGAAAAAAAGAGGCAAAATGCATAAGAAATCGCAGATAACTATATTTATTATCCTCGGAGTAATTATAATAATTGCAGTTGGCTTGTTTGTATATTACCAGACTGCCTTGATTCCCAAGGAGAAATCTGCTTTAGAGGAAGTGACGCCTGTGAAAGATTATATTGATGCGTGCATTGAGCAAGTCGGCAAAGATGCGCTTGACACTCTCGGCCTGAACGGCGGATATATTTATTTCCCTCCAGAAATTGATTCAAGGCCTTACAGTTATCTTTCTACATCGCCGATAAAAGAGCTAAAAAATCCGTACTGGTGGTATGACGGCGTAAATAATACACCTACACTGGAATTTATGCGGGGAGAACTTTCAAGATATGTTGATGATAATCTCAAGGAATGTCTCGGAGATTTTGAAACTATAAACAATGATTTCGAGATAAAAGAGCTTGGAGACCTTAATGCACAGGCAGGAATCAATGAAAATGATGTAAGCTTTGACGTGAATTATCCTCTGCAAATAATCAGCAGGCAGAATGACACAAGAACAAAGATGGCAAAATTCAAAGTTACAATGCCAGTCAGGTTAAAAAAGATGTATGAGTTTGCAAATTCAATTATGGGCTCGCAATACAGGGACGCATTCATAGAGAAGAAAACAATGGACTTGATTGTTCTTGACAATGACATTCCAACAACTGATGTTGAGGTTTCATGCAAAAAGAAAACATGGTATGTCGAGGAAATAAGAACCAAGCTGAAAAGACTGTTGAGTGTGAATATTCCTTACATCAAAGTTTCCAACACAAATTATGACACAACAATTTTTGTGCCGAATCCTGAGGAGAAAGATGAGACTTACAAAAACTCGTATTATAATTATCATTACATCTGGTACGTATCTGACCAGAAATACCCTGAAACTCATGTAGGGTTTACTTATGACCCAAAATGGGAGCTTTCTCTGCAAGCATATCCGAGCGATGGAAAAGTAATGCAGTCAAACGGCCAGAAAGGCACTGAGTTATTGTCTTCTGTTTGCCTGAATATCTGGCATTTTACTTATGATGTTGGATTTCCTGTCAAGACAACAATTTACGACGAGAAAACGCCTCAGCACGATGAATACACATTCATATTTGCATTCAAGACAAAAATAACTCACAACAAGCCTGACAGGATTAACAGAGCGTCTGCATCATTCACACAGAGAGAAATTGTCAGAGACGAAGAATTTTGCGCAGACACAAGCAGTGAAATCACAATCATTCCTGAAGATACTGTCGAGAAAAATTCAGTCGGAGATGTGAACATTTCATTAATCTGCGGCGGCTTTGAATGTGATTTGGGAACTGTTGAGAGAGATTTCAATTCAGGCGGAGAAGCATTCCTGACGAAAAAAGTCCCTTACTGTGTTGCCGGCTATCTGAAAGCAAAAGGCGAAAATTACCTTGACGCAGAAATTCCTGTGCAGACAGACAAAGACAGAACTTACACAGTGCAAATGATTCCTGTAAAGGTTTTCGACAATTACAAGATTGTAAAGCATCCGTTCACAAACAATGTTGCTGGAGAAGCAAAGGAATTGGAAAGCAATGAAAGAGCAACAATTACTTTGACAAAAAAAGATGAAAATTTTGAAAGCTATGGCATATATCCAGAAGCGCTTATGCCTCTAAAGATACTGGACAAAAAAGACGATAAATATGATGTTGCAGTTTATCTCCTGAGAGACGAGGAGATTATTGGCGGCTATGTAGGAGAATGGAATGTGAAGAGCAGTGACTTAAAAGATGGCAGGCAGATAATTTTCCATGCGCTTGAATTAACTCCTGCTCCAAAAGACGAAACTGAAAAATTCCTTTTCATCGGCGGACTTCCAACTTACTCGAAAAATGTTCAAAGCCCGGAGATTAAGTAAAATGAAGAGCAAAAAAATCTCGCATTTTTTTGTAATGGGTTTAATAGGGATAGCAGTATTATCAGTAATATTATCATCAAGAGTGTTTGCATTGGAAGATGGTCCAAAACTGGATATAGAAACTGTTAATGTTGATACAACTGCTCCAGTTATTGTATTCGAGCCTATCAAGGATGTGCAAATACAGAAGAGTCTTGTTGTAAAAGGAAAAGTCAGCAAAGAAGTTACAATTGATTTTGCTCTCGGAAGAGGAATGCTTGACAATATCAAGCCGTCAAAAGTTGCAGGATTAAAAGTTGCATCCTCTGAAAATAATCTCAAGGATTTTGTGCATATTGTATGGGAAAAAGGAAAAGAACCAGACCTTGACAAATATGTTATTTACCGAGAAGATGTTGGGATTATTGATGTAAATTCTGTTGAAACAAATTATTTCAGGGACTTAAAAATTAATTCTGACACAGAATATGTTTATTATATTGCAGCACTTGATGCATCTGGAAATATCGGAGACAAATCAGAGCCATTAAGGATTAAGACTTTATCTGGAGACAGAAAAAATATTCCAAAGCCAATAGCTCAGAAAGCAACAATAGAAGCTGACAGACCTATAAGAAGCACTAAAACAAGCAATGCTTTTGAAGAAGAGATTCAGCTTTCTTCCGACGGAGATTATCACCTTGTTGTAACTGCAACAGACAGCGCAGGGAATAAAGCAGTTTACAGGAAAAATTTTGCTCTCGACACAAAAGGGCCGAAAATAGAATCTGTTATTCCTAACGGCGGATTTATTTACGAGTATGCTGCGAACAGCGTGAAAATCGAGGGCATAACAACTCCGAATGTTGACGTAAAATTATATATTGACAAAAATAACCTGCAGAAATTAATTGAATCTTACTCGACAAAATCCGATGCCGATGGACGGTTTGTTTTCAATAAAGTAAATCTCCTGAATTATTTCAGAGGAAATCTTCAGCCGTCAGAGGTTAATCCGACTGAATTTGACAGAGGAACAAACGATATTAACAATAGAGATTTGTCTAATCAGGGAACAGTTGAGGTTATAATAAATGCAACTGACAAGTTTGGAAGAAGCGATGCAAAGAAAATCCGTTATAGAATCGGCACATGCTGGTCCGGAAACATGACTTGGGATGTAAGGGTTTTAAGTGAATACCAGTCGCCTACTTTCTTAAGCACTGAACGGCTTTCCGAGGGAACTGAGACGATTTATTTCTATCTTAATTTCAGTTATCTTGGAGAGTATGAGGATTTAGGAGCAAGAATTCAGGGTTTGCAGATTGCAAATGCCTGCGATAGTCTTACAGAAAGTGATCCGAGATATAATCTCAGCTGTAAAATCCTGAGGAATGCCTGTGTTACAAAATCCAGTTCCAATAAGAGAACTTGGTATGTTGCATGCAGGCTTAATGCTGTCGAGGAAATGGAGAGATGGGTAAAGGCTGACTGGAAGAGTTTTATGAAGGCAATTCACAATGAGATGGCATTTCCGTTCCGGCTGAGAATCAGCTATACTGAGAGAAAGCCAACTCAAGAACCGAATCTGCCAAATGAGGATTCAAGACAAGTCCAAACAACATGCGACCAAGTAAGCTATGTTGTTGACAGTTCAAAAATAGATCCAAGAGATGTTCTGCCTGATTTCCTTCTTGATGGTTCAATCAAATGGCTTGATTCATCTGTCAAAGCCCTTGACAAGGTTTCTGGATATGTGAAAAGTGTTTTGCAGTTTGTCGGAGTTGGATGCGTAACCTCGATAATTTTCAAGTTTGGAACTGTTGTTGTAAGAGAGACAACATGCAACATGGAGGCGATAAAGGATTTGACTCCTGTTCCTGCGCAAACTGACTTGCCGAATGTGAATCCAGATAATCCCGTTGGAGTTATTCCAAAAGATTTGAGATGCCCGCTTACAAAAGAAGAGCGCAACAAACTTACTAATGAAGAACTAAAAGAGAAATGCCCGAGCTGTGCTGCTCAATGGGATTTTGAAGCTAAGTTGTATCCTGTTTACAGAGGATTGTGCGACAGGGTTTTCTGCCATACTGCTCCTGCAAAGTGGACAGAAGGAGTTTCAGACGAGGATTTGACAAAGAAGGCATTTGATATTAAGACACAATGCGGAGCAAAGGATGAAAGTTTGCAGGGACAGCCGTTATTGGAAAGAAGCTGTTCTGCATGGGCTGAAGGGGATCTTGCAAAGGATACGATTACTGCTGAAAGCGCCGGAGATAATTGTTATCAAGTTCAGATTGTCAGGACTGATAATAATAAGAATACAAAATTTGGAATGGTTTTTGTTAAAGCAAAACAAACAGAGCAAACGCAAAAATATACAGATGCAGGAGTTTACAGGTTTATTGCTGTTTCAAAGGTTCCAGAAAGCGCATCTTTCTCTACAATAAAAACCGACGAGATTTATGCAAAAGAATTCAAAGGAAAGTTCATGACATCTCGAACAGATATGTGCGCTGACGTATGCAGTAAAAAAGGATACAAGAAATCTGCTTGCGGTGATTCTAATGATGCAATTAATTTGGAGAATCCTGGAATCAAAGATGAGGATAAAGCCAAACGAAATAATGCATTTAAGAATTTATTCAAAGGACAGATACCTGATACTTTATCTACATTCAAAACTCAAAGAGTTGGCTATACAGCAGACTGTATGTTTGGAAACTATGATGCAGGCAAAAGTGTAATGGACAAATCACCGACGAAAGAATATGCTGATGCTCTCCTAAATAGAAATGAAAAAGAGCTTCCGCATGAAACAGAATGCATCTGCGTTAATGAAGACAAGACGGATTTGAGCAGATATTATACAAAGGAAGATGTCAATCCAAAAACAGGCTCGCCATTGTTTACTGAATCAGAAAAAATTGGGGATTATCCTCCATTTGATTACAGGTATTATAAGATTGGCTACAAAGCAACGCTTCCAGAAAATGTTGATATGATAGCAGTCAAAGAAGATGGTATAATAGAACATAATAAATATAACCCAAACAGATATGTCGAGGGAAGAGACCAGTATGCTTGCTTCGGACAGAATGATTTGATTGCAGGCGCTCTCGGGAAAAAGGAAAGTGTGCTTACTCTCGATCCTTTCAGAAGCCATACTGCGGCTTTCCAGTGCGGATGTATAAGCGGAATTAATAGCAGGATTAATACTGTCAAAAACTTAATGAGCGCAATGCAGAACTGCCTTATCAGCGTCAAGGAAACAGGAACAGCAGATGCTGGAGTATGCAAGGAGCTTTTTACCCAGCATGTCTGCGGCTTGGTATGGAGATCAATTTCTCTGTTTACAAACCAGTGCAATCCAGATTCTTCTGAGCCAAATGCAGAGGGGAATATTCCAGGAATTAAAACATTCTTGAGTCAAGGCATTAAAGCAATCGGCACTGCATCTGATGAAACACAGAATGAGATTCAGAATGAATATGGAAATGCCCGCCTTACAAATCTCATTGGAGTCGGAGAGGAAGGAATATCAAGGAAGATTTGCTTGGCTGCATTTGGCTATGACTGGAATCTCGACTTTGACAATATTATCAGCGCATCATACACAACTCCTTATTCGACACTTGTTATGCCTGTTACAAAATCGAGAGAGTTTTTAACTTATGATCCGAAAACTTACAGCGCAAAATATGAATACCGAGCATCTTGGCTGATAAATCCAGGATGCGATATTCAGGATTATGATGTTTACCTTAGCTGTGTAACTCGAAAAGAAATGGAAACTTATAACGGCATTGATTGCTCAAAGCAGGATGATGACACAGGAAATTGTGGATGTATTGATGCAAATCTTGACAAAGAGCAGACAATCAAGTTTTACGACGGAAGAAAGCTTGCGCAGGGAACTCTTGAGAACAGAGACAGGCATGATGTTATTTCTTCTCAATATAAGTTTGACCATCTGAAATTTGTGCTGAGGGTTGATAACAGGATTCAGGGCGCAAGAAATGTAAGGCCAGGACAGCCTGTCAGCGGACTTGCTTCAAAATGCCTGCCTGAAGGTCATGAGGATGGAGTGTTTTATTTTCCTCTTAAGGACAGGAGCGCAAAGGATTTGAAGGTTTGTTATGTTGATGCCAATACCGGAACAATTGCATGCCCGCAGGCAGATTTGTTTTTCGGCCAAAGCGTTTCTGCGTATTTTGTTGACGAGAATATGAAGCTTAATGAAATCTCTCTCGGTGTTGCAAACAGGCCAAGAACCGGTCCGATAGAAGTGCCAGTTGGAACCCCGATAAAAATAACTCCGAGTGTCTGGAAAGCTCAGGGCAAAGATGTATGCCTGCATATTTACTCTCCTGAAAACAAGCAGATTGATTTTATGTATGGCATTAATTATATTGGGAAGTATGATTATCCTGAGATTTATCTTGCAGAAGGGCAAATCACAAGGAATAGATTAGAGTTTGTTGATGGAACTGAGTATGAGCTTGTGAATGACAAGCTTGGCGCTGGAGCAATTGCGCCGGATGCGGATGTAAGCGCAGTTGTAATTTTCAGGGATATAGACGGCGTTGGCATTAATCTTGGTGACAATAGCAAAGATAAGATTTATTTTTCGGATATAAGGGCATTTTCAGGAATTGAGCCAGAGAAGGATGGAATTGAGATTGGCAAATACAGGCAGTCTGCTGAGCATGTAAAAAGAATGAATAGTCTTGGAATTGAAGGAGAAGCTGGCGTGATTGTGTATAGGCAGGATTTGCAGAAGAATGAGATGTTTATTCTTGTGAGAACAGTTGCTCTTCCTGGCGCAGGAACTTCAAACACGCCCCTTACATATGTGGAAAAAACTTTCAGGTATCTGCCTGAGAACAGGGCTGGACAGGAAGAAAGATATACATTGAATCTTGATTTAGTGCATCTAAAACCAGATGCAGAATTTTTTACTGGTCCTGAGGATTGCAACAAGGATGATATTGTTGAGTATCAAGACAGCGACAAGGCAGCAAGAAGAAGCTATTCTGTCAGAATTGTTAGGGAGAAGGGAAAGCCATTAGATAGTTTAGCAGCAACATCTAAAATTGAGCAGCTGAAAAACGCAAAAGAGCTTGCAATTGTTTTAGGCATTGACAAGAGCAAAACTGATTCTGCAAAATCTATTCAGGAAATAATTTCTCTTGCGCCAAAACCAGAGAATGTTGATACTGCAAAGAAGCTTGTTGATTTTTACGACGGGATTATTGCCACTGACAAAACCATTGCACTTGCTTATGTGAAGAAAGCAGAGGCATTGGAGTTTTTGATTGGGAATGTGAACTCATTGAGCAAAGAGAAAATGACCTCAGATGCAATTTTCGCTTATGAAAGAGCAATGATTCTCGATTCCCAGTATTTCGTTGAGAAATTGCCGAGCGGAAGTTTTGAAAACAGCAATCTAAGATTACAAGCTGGTTTGAATATCATTGGCTTTAATAGAAATAAAAAAGAAAGCAATGATGATTATATCAAAAAATTCCAGAAAAGTCTCGGTTTGAATGCCGACGGTAAAGTTGGACCAAAAACTTCCGGCGAGATAAACCGGATAATGAATGAACTAAAGAATCTTGGTGTGCTTGGTAATACAGCAAATGTGAATTTTGCGCATGGAAAAGATTATCTTGTTGTTTATGTCATGTATAGCGGAGATTCTGCCCTTGCTATTCAATTGATTGAGGAATCTGCTGGTGAAACGTTATTAGTTGAGAGAGTTAAGACTGACTCAAACTATGAGATTTATGTAAGCCCGAATGTGAAATTAGTGTATAAAAAGGATAAAGGAGATTTCTTCCTTGAGGGAAATGATGCAACTCCTCTGCAAATTCCTGAAAATAAACCTGTGCAGATTTATGTTGTGCCGAAAGTGAAGGTAGCTGAGAAGCCCGAACAAGAAGTGCTTGATGAGTATCATGGAGACTATACTTATTTCGACGAGAAAAATGATAATGAAATAAAATTCACGCCTATGGTTTATACTGTTGCCCAGAAGTTTAGAATTGATACTTTGATACCGAAAGCGTTTATACAGCAGGAAAGTAAATGGTATCCTAATGCGATTAGTTCTTGCGGAGCTGTTGGATTAATGCAATTAATGCCTTGCACTGCTGCTGAATTGTCCTGTTTTGCTGGCGAAGGAGTAGATACAAAGAGTTATCTTGATGAATATTGTTACGATAATAATGATGCATATAATTGTATTGTTAATAGCAAAAGAGTTAATTCTGGTAAAGATCCAATTGCTGAAAAACTTAAGGACCCAGAACTAAATGTCAATTGTGGAATAGAGTTCATAAAGAAGATTATGGATAAAGGAAATAGGGATATAAAGAGCATTGCCCAAAGATATAATCCAGGAAACGATGCATATCCAGATATAATCTATAATAACTATAATCTTCTCAGGGTAAAGGAAAGAGAGAGTGTTACATAATGAGATTGAGATATTTGCTATTTGCAATCATCCTGTTAGTTCTTGTGAGTTATGGCTGTTCGCAGTCAGAGCAGAAATCAGACGGGAAAATTCGGATAGTAACAACAACTTATCCTTTATATGAGTTTGCAAAGGAAATTGTCAGGGATAAAGCTGAGGTTTCGCTTCTTATTCCAGCCGGTGCAGAGCCGCATAATTTTGAGCCGAAGCCGAGTGATATTTCTCGATTAAGAAATGCAGACATTTTTGTTTTTACGTCTGAGAATTTTGAGACATGGAAGAATGATTTGCTTGAAGGGGTTGATAACAAAAAACTGATTACTATTGATGCAAGCAAGTTTTCTGATTTGATTAAGAATGATCCTCATCTCTGGCTTGATTTTGAGAATGACCAGAAGATTGTGAACGGAATTGCATCTGCGCTTGTGAAAATGGATTCTGCAAATTCTGATTTTTATCTCGGGAATGCTGAAAATTATAAGAAAAAGCTTGAATCTCTTGATGAGAAATTTTCTTCTGGATTGAAAAATTGCAGGCAGAAAAAATTCATTACAAACCATGACGCATTTGGTTATTTGGCAAGAAGGTATAATATCGAGCAGATTCCTGTTTATGGGATAAGCCCTGAGACAGAGCCGTCACCGAAAAAAGTCAAGGAGATTGTTGATGTTCTGGCACAAAATAAGATTAAGTATATTTTTTTCGAGGAGCTTCTGAACCCAAAGGTTACTGAAACAATCGCAAAAGAAGCAGGCGCAGGTGTTTTGATTTTGAATGATGCACCGAATCTTACTCCAAAGCAGATTCAAGAAGGAAAGTCTTTTATTTCTGTTATGGAAGAGAATCTTGCAAATCTGAAAAAAGGGCTTGAATGCACTTAAATGCGTGAATTTATGAACCAGAAAAACAACAGGCAAAATCAAGAAGAAAGAATTGTCGAGGTAAAAAATCTTGATTTTGCTATTGCCAGCAATAAAATTCTCGAGGATATTTCACTTGAAATAAACAAAGGGGATTTTCTTGGATTAGTCGGACCTAATGGAAGCGGGAAAACAACGCTTTTGAAAATCCTTCTCGGAGCTTACAAGAATTTTTCAGGAGAGGCGAAAATTTTTAGCGAGGAAGTAAAAAAATTTGACAAGTGGCAGAAGATTGGATATGTTGCCCAGAATGCTTCCCAAATCGGTCAGTTTTTTCCTGCGACTGTCAGAGAAATAGTTGGCATGGGGCTTTTGTCAAAAAAAAAGTTTCCAAAGATTTTTTCAAAATCAGACAATAAGATTATTGATGATGCTCTTAATTTGGTTGGGATGAAAGAAAAATATGGAAGCAATATCACTCAGCTTTCAGGAGGACAATTGCAGAGAGTAATTATTGCAAGAGCCATTATTTCACAACCTGAACTGCTGATTCTCGATGAGCCGACAACAGGCGTTGACCAGAATGCGCAGTACGAGTTTTATTCTCTTCTCGATAAGCTGAATAAGGAGAATGGAATGACAATAATTTTTGTCTCGCATGACATCGGCGTTATCACAAAGTATGTGAACAAGCTTGCAATCCTTAACAGCAATCTGGTTTTCTTTGGCACTCATGACGAGTTCTGCAAATCAGAGACAGCAATCAAGTTCCTTACTGATGAAAAGCATCTGCTGTCAATGCATCATCTTTCATAATAAAGAGGTAACATTTGTCAAGGATAAAATGGCATGGCTTGAAATTTTAACGTATGGATTTTTTCAGAAAGCTCTGATTGCAGGAATTTCAATTTCTTTAGCTTGCGCCTTGCTTGGAGTTTTTCTCGTCTTAAGGAGATATGCTCTTCTCGGTGATGGCATCTCGCATATTGCATTTGGAGGCATTGCCCTCGGGCTTTTATTTAATGTTGCTCCATACATAAGCGCAGTTGTATCTGCTGTTCTCGGCGCGATTGCAATTTTACAGCTTAGAAAGAAAACAAATCTTCAGGGAGACACTGCACTTGGAATTGTAAGCCATCTTGGGCTTGCATCAGGAATTTTTGTGCTGAGCTTTTTTTCAGGATTGAAGGTTGATATTGTTAGTTATCTTTTTGGAAATGTCCTTGCAGTGAGCAGTCTCGAGGTTATTTATTCGATTTTGATTCTGCTTGCAGTATTGATTTTTGTTCTTGTTTATTACGGCGAGCTGATTTTCATTTCTTATGATGAGGAAGCTGCGAGAGTAAGTGGAATTAAAGTTGGCTTTCTGAGCATGATGCTGATGATACTGACTGCAATAACAATCGGCTTGGCAATGAGGATTGTTGGCTTGCTTTTGGTTTCTTCCCTTATTATTTTGCCAGCTGCCTCTGCTCTGCAGGTTTCAAAAAGTTTCAAGAAAGCGCTTTTATCGTCGGGAATTATTTCAGTCCTGACTTTTGCTGCCGGACTTTTTGTTTCCTATGCTTTTGATTTTTCCGTTTCGGGAAGCGTTGTGCTTTTGAATTTTGTTGTGATGGTAGGATTGTTTTCTTTGAAGGGAATTGGAGTAAAAGGTAATTAAAATAAAAGAAATTTTGTTATATCGCCCCAGCATCTCTAAGTATCTTCCTCAATTTCTCCTTATTCTCTGGCTTCATTTCGCACATTGGAAGACGGTAAACTTCCTTGCATACGCCTTTCATTGCCAATGCTGCCTTTATTGGAATTGGATTTGTTTCTATGAAAATTCCCTTGAACAGAGGCAAGAGCTTATAATGCATTTTTCTTGCAGTGGCATAATCTCCTTCAAGAGCAGTGCTTACAAATTCAACCACCTGCTTTGGAATGATATTACTCGCTACCGAAATAACTCCTTTTCCACCGAGAGAGATTAACGGCAAAGTTAAATTATCGTCTCCTGAAAGCACGTCAAAACTTTCCGGCAATTGCGAGATTACTTCCATCATCTGCGAAATTGAGCCAGAGGCTTCTTTTACAGCGACGATGTTTTTGTGCTGTGCAAGCCTTGCCAATGTTGCTGTTTCAATATTTGCGCCTGTTCTCCCTGGAATGTTGTAAATTATCAGAGGAATATCAACAGCATCTGCGATTGCCTTGAAATGCCTGTAAAACCCTTCCTGAGTCGGTTTGTTGTAATACGGCGCAACTTGTAAGGAGGCATCCGCTCCGGCTTCTTTTGCGTGCTTTGTCATTGCAATTGCTTCCTGAGTTGAATTGCTGCCAGTTCCTGCTATTACCGGAACTCTTCCATCAACAAACTTCACAACCAAATCAACAATATGATTATGCTCTTCATGACTTAAAGTCGGGCTTTCTCCTGTTGTACCGCAAGGAACTAAGCCAGATATTCCATTCTCTATCTGAAACTCAACGAGATTTTTCAATGCATCTTCGTCTATTGAGCCATCTTCATTGAACGGCGTTATTATTGCTGTATATACTCCATGAAACATTTTGACCTCCTGAATTTTTATCCTACCTAACTAATTTTTTATCCCAACACATCGTTCATCAGGTCATCAATTGTATAAAATCCTTTCCTGTTCACTAACCATTCAGCTGCCATTACAGCTCCTAAAGCAAACCCTTTTCTTGTTCTTGCCTCATGCTTTAGCTCGATGTTGTCTGCCTCTGAATCAAATCCTGCAATATGAGTTCCTGGAATCGAGCCAGCGCGGATAGCTGCAACATGAAGCTCATCAGGATTTATTTTCCTGTCGAGATTTTCAGCAGCAATCTTCTGCTTTCTGTCGAGATTCTTAAGCATTATTTGCGCGATTGAATTTGCTGTTCCTGACGGTGAATCGAGTTTTTTGTTGTGATGAAGCTCAAACACATAAGCATCATACTCAGCAATCTTGTTGAATTGCTTTGACGCAAAATCCACAATCCTGAAAAAGATATTAACGCCGACAGAAAAATTGCTTGCGTAAATTAGTCCTGTTTGATTCAACGAAATAATTTTTCTCGCTTCCTCGAGAGAATTATACCAGTTGGTTGTTCCTACAACGATGTTTTTCTTCAGCGCTGAAACTTTTGTTATGTTCTCAATAGCGGTGTTGGGATTTGAAAAATCTATGCACACATCTGCTCCTTCAAGAGAACCTGCGGAAATTTCCTTGTGAGTCGCATTGCTATCCAAAGTGTCAATTATTGCTGTTATGATATGCTTTCTCTCGAGAGCAATCTGCTCTATGATTTTTCCCATTTTCCCATAGCCAATTATTGCGATGTTCATTTTATTGGAGATAGAGACGAAGATATAAAATGATTGTGTTAGAATGCTAACAAATCGAATCATAAAATTATTAAATACATTCCAATAAATCCAATTTAAATGCCAAAAGAAGACACAACCGGAATCACAGTAAAAAAATCAGATGACATGCCTGAGTGGTATGGACAGGTAATTACAAAATCACAGCTTGCTGATTATGCTCCTGTAAAAGGTTGCATGGTTATTCGGCCGAATGGCTATGAAATTTGGGAGAAAATAATGGAGCATTTTAACTCTGTAATAAAAAAGCACGGCGTGAAAAACGCTTATTTCCCGATTTTTATTCCTGAATCTTTTTTTAAGAGAGAAGCAGAACATGCTCACGGGTTTGAACCGGAAGTTGCATGGCTTGCCAATAGAGAAGATAGCCAAGAACGGCTTGCATTGAGGCCTACATCTGAAACCATAATATATGATTCTTATTCAAGATGGATTAGAAGCTGGAGAGACCTGCCATTAAAAATCAACCAATGGTGCAATATTGTCAGATGGGAAGTTTCCGACGTCAAATTATTTTTGAGGAGCAGAGAATTTTTGTGGCAGGAAGGACACTGCGTCTATGAGACAGAAGAAGAATGCGACAAAGAAACTCTAATCTATTTGAATGAATACAAGAAACTCTGCGAAGAATTGCTGGCAGTTCCTGTACTTATCGGCAAAAAAACCGAGAAGGAAAAATTTGCAGGCGCAAAATACACAACAACTATCGAGGCATTCATGCCCGACGGAAAAGCCCTTCAATGCGGCACATCGCATAATTTAGGCCAAGGATTTGCAAAGGCATTCAATATTTCTTATCTCGGAAAAGACGGCTCCAAACAAATTCCCTGGCAAAGCTCATGGGGTTTCTCGACGAGATTAATCGGAGCAATGGTGATGACGCATTCTGACGACAAAGGGCTTGTTTTGCCTCCGAGGATTGCGCCGATACAGATTGTAATTGTTCCAATTTTCAGAGAGGAAAACAAGAAAGATGTTCTTGAAAAAGCCCGAGAAATAAAATCAAAGCTAAAGCACCATGCAGTAATTCTCGACGATAGAGAAGGCTATACCCCTGGATGGAAATTTAATGACTGGGAATTAAAGGGAATCCCTCTGCGAATTGAAATTGGCCCAAAAGACATTGCAAATTCACAGGCAGTCTTGGCTCGACGGGATACAGGAGAGAAAAAAATTGTAAAGATAGACAAGTTCTCAGAGGAAGTAAAAGAAACTCTCATTGACATCCAGAAATCCCTCTATAACAAGGCAAAAAGTTTTCTCGATAGCTCGATACAAAGAGCAAATAACTGGGATGAATTCAGGAAGATTACAGACAGCAGGCAAATTGCTCTCGCTGATTTCTGCGGCGAGATTTCATGCGAAGAAGAAATCAAGGCAGAAACAGGCGGAGTTACGTCGAGATGCATTCCATTTGAGCAGCAGAAGCATATCGAAAAATGCGTTCACTGCGGCAAAGATGGAAGGTTTACGATTTATTTTTCGAAGTGCTATTGATTGATTTTATGGACAAGTTCACCGAAGCTATGCGAAGACTTATCTGGGGGAAGGAAACAATCGGCTACTTCGTAACACACAATTATAACGGAGGCAATCGTGAAGAAGTAATCATTGAATATGGAACTTATTCATCAAAAAGGAGAAAGATATACCACGGAAGAGTTTTCAGATTACGGCACACTGCTGGAGAGGATCTTGCAGAAATTATTGAGGCAGGATTAGGTCTTAATAAAGAAGGTCCGATAGACTTTATTGGTTTTTTTCATGACCCTTACAGAGCTGAAGTCCCATTTGAAGATGTCAAGAGTTATTTATCGCAACCATACGAATCACTTCCTCAAAAAGTTGATGGAACTTCTTTAGAAGAAACATTGAGAATGCATCCATTAAGACGGTATCCTCTTTATGTTGTTTTTGATGACGGAACAGTTATAGATTCGATACATGCACCAGTACAAGCATTAATAAGGTCTGCTGAACAGCCTCTTTATCAACTTCTACGCAATAGAAATTTTAAAATATAAGAGAGTATAATGATTTAGGTTTGTAAATAAATAATCCACACCTTATAATTCCTGCAGTCTCGTCGCAATCATCCAACTCACGTCAATTTTTCCGACAGGATTTGGAATAGAATTTGAAGAAATTACCTCGACGCCATAAGAAGAAATTTTTTTCAGAGCTTTCTCAATAAAGATTCCATGAATGCAGATACATCTTATGCTCTTGACCTTAAGCGTCTTCAGCTTTTTAATCGTCTCAATAACAGTATGCCCTGTAGAAATCATATCATCCACAATTATCACATTCCTTCCTCTCAGCGCAATTTTTTTCTTGAAATTTACCTCGACATTCCTTGCATCATGCCTTGTTTTCTCGAGAATCGAATATTCACACCCGATTGTTTCGGCAGTTGCCTGCGCCCATTTATAGCTTTCTTCGTCGGGACCAATAATTACAGGATTTTCATCAATAAAATTCTCTTTGATATATTCAGCAATTAGTGGATACGCTGTCAGCTTAAGCGCTTCTATAGTAAAAATGTCAGTGAGCTTATTTTTCCTGTGAAGATGCGGATCCAGAATTACAATCTTGTCTATACAAGTCTTGATAAGTTTTGAAACAACCTCTATGCTTATCGCTTCACCGTCGTTAAATCTCTTGTCTTGGCGCATGTAAGGAAAATAAGGAGCAATCAAAATAACTTTTTTTGCACCCAAGTCTTTTGCTGTGTGCGCAGCGAAAAAAACTTCAATCAGTTTGTCATTTATGTTTTTATAGAAAGATTGTACAAGCACAACTTCCTCATTCTTCAGCGCTGTCTCAAATCTCACTCTTGTTTCTCCGTCGGGAAATTTATCCGTGAAAAGCCCGCTGTATTCGCAGTCAAGAACTTTCGCAATGTTTTTAGCGAGCTTCAATGCACCAGAACAGCCGATTATTAACATAAATTTTGCTTTGGCATTCTCTTATAAAAATATTGTTGTTCTACTTTAAAATACTAACCAAAAATTATCATTCTCTAATAGCAAAAACTTTAAATACCAGTTCTCCTTTCTTTCATCTATTTACACAATATTAGCTTATTGTGGGGTGGTAAAAATTAAAATAAAAACAATTTTGGTAGTAGTTTTGTTTGTGTTGCTTGCAGCATACTCAGTATATGCAGTAACAGTAAACATGGTTAAGATTGATAATATCAAGGTTACTGTTGACGGAAAATCTGATTCAGGCACAATAAATGCAAAGCCTGGCTCTGATGTAAAATTCAAAGTTAAAGTCCTAAATCTTTTTACTAAGACAACCGGCGATCTTGATATAGATAGCGCGTCAGTTACTATTACAATCTCCAGCATTGACGATGGAGAGGATTTGGAAGAAGAGTCTGATGATTTTGATATAAGGGTTGATGATGATGAAACAGTAACTCTTAACTTTAAAATTCCCATGGAAGTAGATGAGGATGAGTATAATGTTAAGATTCGATTAGATGCTGAGGACGAGAATAATACAAAGTATACTGTTGAGGATAACAGTCTCACTTTGAAAGTTAATAAAGAAACACATGACATAAGGATTATCAAGGCTGATTTAACATCAAATAATCTTAAGTGTTCAAGAAGCACTTCGCTGGCAGTAAATCTCCAGAATCTTGGTACTTCTGAAGAAAATAACGGCAAGCTCAGGATTTTTAGCGAACAACTTGGAATTGCAAAGGACTATTCATTTAATCTTGGCGACGACCCATTTGATGCTGACAGCAAATACAGCGCTAATGTTCCAATTACTGTTTCGCCTGACATTGAATCTGGTGTTTATCCTATCAGCGTTAAGGTAGAATATGCCAGTTCAAAGACAGCTGACAAGTCAGTTGATTTGGTTGTTGATGAATGTATCAAGCCAACACCAAGAACAACAACCACAACTATTAAGGCTGAACCTGTTGATGTAATTGTCATACCAGCAAAGACAACTTCAACAACAATAACTCCGCCAATTGATGATGCGAATGACAATGAGATTGTTGCTGAAGGGAGTTTTATCAGCAGAAACCTGCCTTTGATTTTGATAGCAGGCATTAATCTACTGATTATAACTATCGCAGTTATCTTGATAGCTGCGTGGGCGAGAAAGAAGTAAGTTTTTTTTTATTTTTTATCTAATCTTCATCCTATCAGCACTAGCCATTAATCTTAATGCATTCAATTTAATAAATCCAATAGAATCCTTCTGGTTGAATCCTCCTTCAATGTCCATGCTCGCAATGTCCTTCTTATACAGCGAGTTCTTGGACTCACGACCTTTTACAATTACATTTCCTTTGTAGAGAGTAATATAAACGTTCCCCGATACAAATTCCTGCGACTTGTCAAATGCTGTCCTGAGGAATTCCATTTCAGGAGAGAACCAGAATCCATAGTAAACCAATTCAGAAAATTTTGGAACCAGAGAATCTCGAAGGTGCATTACTTCCCTATCCATTGTCAATCCTTCAATATCCCGATGTGCTATGTGCAGGATTGTTGCTCCAGGCGATTCATATACGCCTCGCGATTTCATTCCAACAAACCGATTCTCAACCATATCAATCCTTCCAATGCCATGCTTTGCTCCAAGCGTGTTAAGATATTGAAACAACTCAAGCGGCTTTTCTTTTGTTGTCCCATTGTCGAGATTTTTTACTTTAATAGGGTTTCCCTGCGAGAATTCTATCTCGATGTTCTCTTCCTTATCTGGAGCTGTTTTCGGGCTATTTGTCATTTCAAACATATCTTCATGAGGAGAAAATTTAGGATCCTCGAGAATTCCTGCTTCATAGCTTATGTGCATGATGTTTGAATCTGAGCTGTATGGCTTTTGCGCAGTAGCTTTTACAGGAATCCCTTTTTCCTTTGAATATGCAATCATGTCCTGCCTTCCCTTAAATCTCGCTAAGAAATCATCTTCTTTCCAAGGCGCAACAATTTTCACGTCGGGCATCATCACAAAATATGTAAGCTCGAACCTTACTTGGTCATTGCCTTTTCCAGTTGAGCCGTGAGAAACAAATTTTGTTTTTTCTATTCTTGCGATTTCAATCTGTTTCTTTGCAATCAGCGGCCTTGCAAGAGAAGTTCCCATAAGATAGCGCCCTTCATACATTGCATTTGCCCTTATAGCAGGAAAAATAAAGTCAGTAACAAATTCTTCCTTTACATCTTCGACATAAACTTTCGATGCGCCTATTTTGAGGGCTTTTTTTTCTGCTTCCTTAAAATCCTCATCCTGCCCTAAATCTGCAAGAAATGCAATCACGTCATAGCCCTTTTCTGCAAGCCATTTCAGTATTACAGAAGTATCTAAACCACCGCTGTATGCAAGAATAATCTTTTCCTTTTTCATAATAATCACCGTTTATTGAGTTTGTTAGAGGATATTTATATTTATTGCTCATTATTAAGAAAAGAGATTAAATAGTTTTATATTTATGCAATCTCTTCCTCAGGGTTATGGGAAGCCAAATTAAAAGTGTTTCATCAGCAAAGCTTCCAACTAAATACGGAAAGTTTACTGCTTTTGCTTATGAAGATTCCGACGGCAATCAGCATGTCGCTCTTGTTTCTAAAAACGTGAAAGGAAAGGAAAATGTTCTTGTCAGGGTTCATTCAGAATGCATTACCGGAGATGTTTTTCACAGTTTAAGATGCGACTGCGGCGAGCAGTTGGAAAAGGCGCTTGAGATTATTGGTAGAGAAGGAGGAGTTTTGCTTTATCTCAGACAAGAGGGAAGAGGCATCGGACTTTTGAACAAGCTGAAAGCTTACAAATTGCAGGAACAAGGGATTGACACTGTCGAGGCAAATATTAAGCTTGGATTCAAAGCTGACCAGAGGGATTATACTGCCGGCGCGCGGATTCTCGCTGATTTGGGATTGACAAATATCAGATTGCTTACAAATAATCCCAGAAAAATTGTTGGTCTTGAGAAGTACGGATTGAAAATTACAGAGAGAGTTCCGATAGTTGTTAAGCCAAATGATGTTAACAGGATGTATTTGAAAACAAAGAAAGAAAAGCTCGGGCATTTGATAGAGGATGAAGGTTTTGTGAGATAATTTTCGCAAGATTTAAAAATAAACCCATGTTTCATTAGAATTATAGGAGTAATGAGGTAAAATAAAATGAAAGGAACAGTAAAGTTTTTTAACGATATGAAGGGATTCGGATTTGTATCCGGCGAAGACGGCAAGGAATATTTCGTCCATAAGTCAGGATTGAAAGACGGAATAATTGTGCGAGAGAACGATTCTGTCAGTTTTGACGTTGAGCAAGGCGACAGGGGTCCTAAGGCAGTTAATGTCAGCAAGGAATAAATCATTTCTTATTTATTTTAATTTTCTTATATTATAGCTGGTTTCATCTCCCTTGCTTTCTTCAGCGCAATCTTCGCCAGAACATTATTATGCAGTCTGCGAATGAACTCAACCTTATCCTCAATCCTCATCACATCAGAAATCCCCTGAGTAACAAGGTTGAACGCAAACGGGCTTGGAACATTAGTCTGAATCTCGTCCACAAGAATAATTTTCTTCTCAATCCCCTCAAGAACTTTACCAGCATTATCAATATCCATCAAATCCTCTAAAACCTCTCGACGTGCTTCCTTCAAAATAGAAAAGTTCTGGCTTAATCTCTTGACAGCGCTCATCAAAATAGTCGCGCTGATATGCTGTCTTCCAACTCTTTTTGTATGCCCCATATAATTTCTCAAAATCATCAATGACCTTGTTGCGCAGTGCCGAAATCTTCTCTTGAAAACCTCTGTATTGTCAATCGCATTATCCATAACCTTTCTCAATTCATTTGCTTTCAACAACTTAAAAGCAGGAACAACATTAACTTTCTTCTCGGAAAGGATAAAAAATCCGTTGTCATTAATCCCGACATTTACATCACGATGCTGAGTCCGTGCAATCGCATAACCAATTGCTCTGCTTAAACAATCATTAACTCTCCTGCCGAAAAGCGAATGAAAAATTGCATAATGATATTTTTCGTCGAAATAATTCTCCACAACAATCCTTGTGCTGCTCGGGATCGTAGCATAATTAAACTGCTCATAAAAATACTCATAAATAGAATCAGCAGCATCACCCTCGACATAAAGATGCTTTGCAATAAACTCAACAATTTCCTCTTTAGACTTGTCATTGCAGAATTTCTCGCTCATTAATTTCCTGAACCTTCCAATTTCAAGCGCAAGGTCAAAGCTCAAAGGCAGCATATCAGAAAACCAGCTCGGCACAGTCGGCGGCCTCTGCGGAGTCTCCTCAACACTTGCAGACATGCCTCTTGCATACTTAAACCTGTAAACATTCCCGCCGAGAACAAAAACATCTCCGGTTTTCAGTCTCTCGAGAAATGCCTCATCAACAGTTCCAATAACCTGCTCGCCTATCTTTATTTTCACAGACGCCTCGTCAGGAATTGTCCCGATATTCGTCATGTAAATCACCCTGCTCAGCTTTCCTCTTTTTCCTATCATCCCTGTCTCTCCATCAATCCAAATCTTAGAATAAATATGCCTGTCCTCTAAAGAAACATACTTCCCAGAAAGATAATCAAGCACATCCATAAAATCCCTTCTGTCGAGATTCTTGTAGCAATAAGACTGCCGAATCATTTTCAATAAATCCTCGATATGAATTATATCTGAAATTGCAATCCCAAAAATCTGCTGGGCAAGAACATCCAAACAATTCAAGGGAATATGAATCTTGTCAATCTTTTTTTCCTTAGCTGCCTTCAAAATAACAGCGCACTCAACTAAATCATCCCTGTCGAGGACAATAATCCTTCCTTTGGCTGTCTCATGCAGTCTATGCCCTGAACGCCCAATGCGCTGCAATGTCCTTGCGACTGATTTAGGAGAGCCAAGGCAAATCACAAGGTCAATATAGCCAATGTCAATCCCCAGTTCGAGAGAAGTCGAGCAGACAACAACCTTTAATTTTCCTTCTCGAAGACTATTCTCAATATCAAGCCTCATTCCTTTTGACAAAGAACTGTGATGCGCGCCGATATTATCAGAATAAAACTTTGGAAATTTCTCCTTAAGATGATGCACAACCCTCTCGGTAGCGCTCCTTGTGTTTGTAAAAATCAATGTTGTCTTATGCTCCTGAACAAGATTATGAATCAGCTCATACATCTTATGATGCATCACACTATGCTCTGTATCAACAAGATTCGCAACAGGACAGAGAACTTTCAAATCCAAATACTTCAAATACTGCACATCAACAATCTTGCACTGCCTGAATTTTCCGTCGGAATCACAGCCGACTGTAAACTTTGCAATCTCATCCAAAGGGCTGATTGTTGCAGACAACCCAATTCTTGTCATCGCAGGAGAAAACTTCTGGAGTCTCTCAAGAGAAATCGAAAGATGAACGCCTCTTTTGTTTTCTGCAAGAGCATGAACCTCGTCAATAATACACCAGTCAACCTTAGAAAGCTTCTCAGCAAACTTTGAACTGCTAAGCACAATTGCCAGAGATTCGGGAGTAGTAATCAGAATATGAGGCGGATTTTTCAGCATCTTAACCCTCTCGCTCGTCGGAGTATCTCCTGTTCTTACAGCAACCCTTATCCCAAGCTCTTTTCCAGAGAGAGATTCCATTTCCTTGAGCGGCTCTTTCAGGTTTTTCTCTATGTCATTGTTCAGTGCCTTTAGAGGAGAAATGTAAATTGCATATACTTTGTCTTCTAAAATTCCCTTCTCAGAATTATCAATCAGCTCATTAATTATCGAAAGAAACGCAGTCAAAGTTTTAGTTGCTCCTGTCGGTGCGCTGACAAGAATATTATGCCGCGAATGAATCTCCATCACGCCGAAAAGCTGTGGAAGTGAATAAGCCTTGAATCTGGAAAAAAACCATTTCTTCACAAGTGGATGAAGTATGTTGTTCAATTCCTCGTCTGTGTTTGGCTTTTCTTTGACGGAAATCATAAATCATAAGAAATCAGAACAGATTTATAAAAGGTTTGGGTAAGGAAGTCTAGTGAACTTATTGTTTATTATTTAAGATATCAATAGGTTAACTTCCTTTATATATTATCATATCTAAATTCAATAATTAATCCTCAAAAATAGGAATCTTTATATAATATGCCCAGCTAAACTAAACTATGAAAACAGAAATACTGCTCAAAAAACTCGAAGGAATACAGACTATAGAATCTGTAAAAGATACCTTAAAAGTTAATAGGCAGATGGCAATCTATTACATATACCGTCTGAGACAATCAGGATATGTCAAATCAAAAAAGCTGAATAACAACAAAAAAGTTTACGCCATATCGCATGAGAACAAGCTCGGAGGCGTAAGCTATTACGAAATAATAAATGCAAACTCGCCGATAAAAATTTCCGCTCAGTCAACGCATAAAATATATGGCAAAGTGCCAAACTTAGAAGAAACCTTGCTGTATGCAATAAAAAGCAGAAGCCTGCGGACAATTCTTGCAGCATTAGCATTTTTCAAAAAAATAAACAACTGGAGCGAACTTTACCATCTATCAAAGAAAAACCATCTTGAAAGACAGGTTGGCGCATTATACGATTTGGCAAAAAGATATATGAAAACAAGAAAAATGACAAAAAGATTCAGGAACAATGCACTGCCAAAAAAAAAGCACAAGTTTGAATACACAATTCATGGGCTAAGCTCAAAAGACTTCAAAGACATTGAAAAAACATGGAAAGTTTATCTGCCATTTAACAAAGCAGACATGGAGGAATACAAATGATAACAATAGATGCACAGCAGAAACTTCTGCTAAATATATCAAGAAGATTATCGAGACAATTAACAGCATATGCAATAGGCGGAACAGCCATGATGTTTTTAGGCCTTAAAGATTCCACGCTGGATATAGATTTGGTTTTTGAGACGGAAAAAGAAAAAAACATTTTCAAAAAAGCAATTAAATCTATAGGGTATCTTGAGATGGAAGCAGTAAAAATTTACGGAGCAAAAATAAACCAGCCTGAAATGCTGACCTTAGGAGATGAAAGGTTTGACTTATTTGTAACTAATGTGATTGATTTTATATTCTCAGAAGATATGAAGAAAAGAGCCGAACAGATTCACCAGTTTTATGACAATTTTATCTTGAAAATTTCTGACCCTCATGACATAATCCTTATGAAATGTGCAACTGACAGATTAAAAGACAAAGATGATGCAAGAAAAATTATTGAAACAAGAAAGATTAACTGGAAAATCCTCATAGAAGAAGCAAAAAATCAAATCTTCTTAGGGAAAAAAACAGCAGCATTTGAATTAGGAGAGTTTTTGGAGCATCTGAAATATAAGTTGGGAATAGATGTGCCAAAAGAAGTTTTAGCTGAGCTTTTCGAGATAGTCAGAAAACAAGCAGAGGAAAAACAGAAGAATAGATGAAAAGCTAATCTACCGCAATTTATAAATAATATACCAGATTGTCCATTGAAAAGTATGGACGCATCTGAAAGTAAGCCTACAAGAGAAACATTGATTTTAGACCACGAAAGGCAATATCTTCAATTCGTACTTGATAATATATGCGAAAAAGTGTCAAAGACACGCCCTCTCAAACAAGGGATTATAGATCAAAGACTTGGCCAGCTTGAACAAATTTTACGTGTTGCTTCTTCTCAACAAAATAATGCTCAATTGGACAAAACAGAAATTGAGCGTCTATTTGACGGTTTTTATTCGGAAAATATAGATCGAACATATTTCCCACAATACATAGAGAATAATAAAATGTTAATACTAGTGAGAATAGCATTTTATATTGAACTGCTTAGAACTGATGGAGAATTCAATACATGGCAGGAATTAATAAGCGTAAAATATCCTGCAGTAGATGATTACTATGCTGCATTTATAGAGGAGAAACAGATTCTGCAAAGACTTTATACATTAAAGCCAAGTGGAGTGCCTCAACAGTATCAGAGTTTCCACTTAGCAGAGTATGTTGCAATAAGCGAAGCCAGATGTCAGATAGCTGAACAGATTTACGGGAAAAAAATATTCTAAATAGATTTTCTTCTTACTCTCGATAAATCCATATCTCTATCACAATCCTCACAGCACACAACAAGAGTCCTTTCATTCCCTCTTTCATCATTAACAACACGAGAAGCTTTCCTGCCGCAGAAATCGCATGATGAGATTATTTTCTCGTCAGGGATTTTATCTCCGTAAACAGCATTTCCTTTCTCGTCATATATTATTTGCATTCTGTCGTCGAAAACAAAGCATGTGCCGTCAAAGTATCCATTAGGAAATTTTCTCATGTAATTGTAAATCCCTCCTTCAAGCTGATAAACTTCTTTAAATCCTTCTCGAAGAAGCAAAGCAGATGCGTTTTCACAGCGAATTCCGCCGGTGCAGTACATCATAATTTTTTTGTCTTTGAGATTTTCATATTTTTTCAGAACATCTGGAAGCTCCCTGAAAAATTTTATATCTGGCGCAATTGCGTTCCTGAATTTGCCTATTTTGGATTCTATCTTGTTTCGTGCATCAAAAAAAACAATTGAATCATCAGCGAAGCTTTTTTCGAGGAGAGCATGAAATTCCTCTGGCTTGAGATACTTGCCGCCTTTGCTCACGTCGAGGTTTTTTTCTCTGAGTATCACAAGCTCATTCTTGACGTTGATTTTTAATTTTTGAAAAGGCAGAAAACCCACATCATGCTCCTTAAACCATACATCCTCAAATCCCAATAGAGAATTAACATAATCCATATATGCCAGAATATTCTCAGGAGTTCCTGAACAAGTTCCGTTGATTCCTTCCGCAGAAATGATTATTCTTCCTACGAGATTATGCTCCTTACAGAAAGTCCTGTGTTCAGATGCAAACTTTTCTGGATTACTGATAGGGTTGTATTTGTAATAGAGGAGGACTTTGAAAAGATTATTAGATTCCATTGAATCAGGGATAAAATAATCCTATTTAAATTCATTCACAACATCTTCTAATGCTCTTAGCAACTTAATATTATTTTCGTCAGTAGAACGCGGAATTTCCTGTTAACCTATTTCGGATTCCTAAAAAAAATTGTCTAAATACAACTTGCTTAATTTCAAGGCAAGTTATATTTGAATGTTCTAGATGTGTATCCAGATAATGATGTGTCATATTCTTTTGGGCTAAGCTCATTTACAATCTTAACTAAATCTGCTCTAGGATTAGTGGTTGAGACATGAATACCAACAGAATTATTCCGTGGTTCTTTCCGTAATAGCTTATTAGCTTCATCTATTCTATTATTAACTGCATCTTCAATTCCTCTCTTGGCATTATCTATTCCATTACCTGAACCCCTTAATGTATCAAAACTGTCTGATGTATAATTAAATTGAGGTGAATCTTCTCCTCTATTTAAGTCAAATACAACATATGTAACAAAAAAACTTTGATGTAATGTATTCTGATGTCGTGGTGCAGTTTCTTGCGGTTGATCATTTTTTTGAAGAATAGCACTATAGGTTCTTACTACATTAGGAATTTCATCACTTCTATTATTGTAGGGTGGAGAAATATCTCCAGAATAATTTGTATTTGGTCTGCTACTTGGTCTACCAGAAGGACTATTCCAATATTCTGTCTTTTGAACAGGAGGGGGTGTTCCACTTACTTTTCTTGCATTACGATCTACTCCAGGACCAAGTTCATTAGGATCTCTTTTTTCAGCGGTTTTTATAGGAATTACCCGACGGTTTCTTTGCATAATTAATCACCATTGATAGAACAGGAGAACTGCACTTTATTATATAAACCTTTCGATTAATCACCACTATTCAATAACTAAGGCATCAAAAACAATCTTTAAATATATCTCAAATTTACTCTCGGATATGGACGCATTATACAAAAAAATCCTCGAGAAACAGCACTATCATTTTATTGGCGAGCATACAGCAGTAAAGCTCTGCGGCTGGACAAAAAACTCAATCACTGGAAAAGGCACATGCTACAAGCAGAAATTCTACGGAATAAATTCTCATCAATGCGCGCAGATGTCTCCTGCTGTCAATTTCTGCAACCATGACTGTGTATTCTGCTGGAGAGAAAGAAACAACTCAGAATTCGACCAGATTGACGATCCTAAAATAATTGCAGACAAAATCGAAGAAGGCCAGTGGGCATTGATTAACGGCTATGGCGGAAACCCTCTCACAGACATGAAAAAACTTACAGAAGCAAAGAAAGTAAAGCATGTCGCAATTTCGCTCAACGGAGAAACAATGGCATATCCCAAAATTGGCGAGCTTGTAACAGAACTCAAAACAAAAGGCAAATCAACTTTTCTTGTAACAAACGGAACATTTCCTCATAAGCTCAGAGAAATGGCAGAAAAAAATCAATTGCCAACGCAGATTTATGTTTCTGTAGAAGCGCCTACAAAAGAATTATACATAAAAATTGACAGACCGATTTACGAAGATACTTGGTTTAAATTAATGGAATTCCTCGATGTAATGAAAGAAATAAAGCACAAGACAAGAACAGTCATGCGAATTACTCTCGTAAAAGGAATCAACATGGTTGAGCCAGAAGGATTTTCTAAGCTCGTTGAAAGGGCAGAGCCGAAATTCCTTGAAATAAAAGGATACTCATTTGTCGGTGCATCCAAGCAAAGACTTGAACCTGAAAATTCACCAAAATATTCAGAAGTAACTGAGTTCGCAGAACAAATAGGAAAGCACTGCGATTACAAATACATAGACGGAAGCGAGCCGTCAAGAGTTGTCCTGTACATGAAGGAAGATACTCCTGACAGGATAATGCAGTTTGATTGAGTTTTCAGAAAAGATTTTAAGCTCTGCTACTATTGGTTTGAGAATGATTGTTGGATTGACTGGTAATATCGGGGCTGGGAAAACTTCTATCGCAAAGATTTTTTCCAAGCATGGATGGAAAGTTTGGGATGCTGATAAAATTGCGCATAGAGTTCTTGCTAAAGAGGCATTTTCTATTGTTGTGAAGAAATTTGAAAAGAAGGTTTTGACCGACGGGAAGATTGACAGGAGAAAACTTGGCGAGATTGTTTTTTATGACGGCAAAAAACGCCGTGCATTGGAGAGAATTATCTGGCCTTTTGTTATTGAAAAAATCCTTAATGAAAGCAAGAGAAATCCTAAAGGAAGAATTCTCATCGAGGCAGCTATGCTGATAGAGTCTGGCTTGTATAAAAGGATGGATAAGGTTGTTGTTGTTAAAATTGATATGGGAGTTCAGCTTGAGAGGATTTTGAAGAGAAGAAATCCTAACAGGGAAATTCTGGAGAGGATTATTTCTTCCCAGATGACACAGAATAAAAAAATCAAATATGCGAATTTTGTTGTTGATAATTCAGGTGATTTTTCTCAGACAGAGAAGCAGGTTGAGAGGATAATAGAGGAGATGGAGGATTAATGTTGAATTGAATATTCAAAACATCGCAGTAACATTTATATATACCTCCTAATTCTTCCGTCTAAGAGGTATTTACAATGGAAGCACTTAGACCTTTTGATGCATTAAACAATGCCCGAAATAAAAGGGTAATTGTAGAGATGAAGAACGGAAAACAATATATAGGGAATCTGAAGTCATTTGACCCGCACATTAATGTTGTGCTGGAAGAAGCTGAAGAGCATGCTAATGGTGAGCTTAAGAAGCGGCTCGGCGTGATTTTTATCAGGGGAGATACTATTACTATTATATCAACTCAATGATTAAATCTTTTTTTGTAAAATGAAAGGAACTCCATCTAAGGGTAAAAAATCTGGCAAAAAGAACATGGTTCACTGCCGTAGATGCGGTAAGAGGACTTTTCATCACAGAAAAAAGAAATGCTCAAGCTGCGGTTTCGGCGGCAAGGCAAAACTTAGAAAGTATAATTGGAATAAGAAGAATAAGTGTTAAATACTGCTGTGTTGCATAACCAAGAAATAAGTTCTTCTTCCAGAATCCATCTATATGATTCAAATGCAAAACTGGATTCCGATACCAGAAATTATTTCTTACACGCAGATAAATCGTCGAATAAACAAATTAGGACTTGACATAATCAAGAGTTTAGCAAAACAAGAAGATGCACAGATAATAGCAATTGACTCGTCGGGAATCAAGCT
>ORJL011250768.1_pt1 | contig 30914 bp, 45 predicted proteins | sample 1779941 | NCBI WGS metagenome assembly ORJL01 (sample SAMEA104232317, study PRJEB22302) | groundwater metagenome | biome: forest; feature: aquifer; material: groundwater | place: USA | collected 2011-08-07 | depth 5.8 m | reverse complement strand
GAGGACTGGCTGAACCGCCTGCGCTCAGAAGAGCAATAAACTTTTCTGCAATTTTATGACCCTGCTTTTTGTATTGTGCAAAAACAGAACACGCAAGGAGATTGCCAAAACCATATGCATAGCAATAAAAAGGAGTGTGAAAGATATGAGAAACATAACTCCACTCAGACTCAAAACACTGAGGAATATCACAATCTTTGCCAAAATGTGCGCGAAGACGTTTCACGTATAACTCTTTCAGATCATTTGTTGAACCATGATTTTTAATAAGTTCATGAGCTTCTTGCTCAAATGCAACAAACTCTATTTGCCTGCCAATAGAAGCATATGCATTGTCAAGCTCTTGAAAGATCAAGGAACGCGCAAGTTTTGGCTTAAGTTCTTTTAGCTTATCAATCAACAAGAGTTCTGAAAAAATAGAAGCAGTTTCTGCAAGAGGCAGGCACGCATGCGCATGAAACACAGAATGTTTTTTTGCAGCAAGCATAAAATGAATTGCATGACCCAGCTCGTGCGCAAGAGTTGACACACTACGTTCATCACCAACATAGTTAAGCAAAACATAAGGCTTTACTGAAGGCACTGAACTTGAACAAAACGCACCTTGATTTTTTCCCTGAGATATCAGAGAATGAATATGACACTCATCAAACATGCTCTTCGCAAGACTATGAAACACAGAAGAAAATTCTTTAAATGTTTCAAGAACTATCTCGCAAGCTTCTTGATAAGAAATCTTTTCTTTACTTTTGTTATTTTTACTTTTTTTATTTTCTTTTCTTGACACAATAGGTGCATACAAATCATACCTCCTGAATTTTTTTGTTCCCAGCAGTTTTGCTTTCAGGACAAAATATTCCTGAAATACAGTCTGGTTTTTTTGAGCAACCTTGAGCAGTGTTTTAACTGCTTCATCAGAAATGTCATTACTTGTGTTTCTCACAGAAATAGGACTTGGGTAATGCCTGAGCTCAATACATTCTGCACGCCAATCTGCTACAATAGCACGGTAAATCTCTCCAAAAACAGATTCCTGCTCTTTAAAAACTTTGAATAAAGTCTCATAAGCTCTTTTTCTGATTTTAGGAGAAGCATCTCTCACACGAGCCAAAAGCTCATTTTGAGTGATTTGCACCCCATTCCAGGAAAACGTAAAACCTGTTGCAAAAATATCATAGACTGTAAGCAATGCATTTGAACCATTAACATTTTTTAGGTTTATAACACGTTCTTCATTTTGGCTGAGCAAGAAGTCTTTAAGCGCGACAGTATGACGCAAGTAGTAGTCTGCATGAGGAACTGCACTAATCAAACGCGCAATATCTGACTTTGGAAATTTCACGAAATCAAGAGTAACCCAGAGCATTCTATTGCCTAAAATTGCAGAAACTGAGTCAATTCTTGCATTAAGAGCAGTTGCCTCACTGTCTTTACTATTCTCAGAAACTTTAAGAGATGCATACTGGCCTGCAACACACACTACCTCAGTATATTTCTCAACAAGACTTATGATATGCGCAAAATCTTTTTCAGAAATTGTGTGAACATATGCTGGTTTGAGTTTTTCAAGCTCTTTAACACACTGCTCTGCTTTTGCAAGATAATTCTCAACATCTTCGTGAGTTCTAGCAAGAGAAGACAAATCCCAAGACTGCAGTTTATATTGCACAATAACAGATTCTATGCGCGCGTATAAAAACCTTCTGGAGAAAAAAAAGTCTGTAGTATTCTTATGTTTCAATGTTGCACAATCCACACCATTTCAAAAACGATAGAAAGCCGCCAGTTTTCTCAAACTCACTGCGTTCATAGATTGCAGCACAGCCACAACCAAGCGACGGAGTATATAACAAATGAAGATGTACTCTGGTTTTTCCAAAAAGTACTACGCAATCACTACACACGAAAAACTCAGCAGGACTATTTTCTACAACAATATACCACTGCAGGAGGTAAATTTTTCCAAACTATACGAGTTTTTTCAACATGGCTAAATTTTTTAATCAATAATTTTCTAAAACGAATACCTGCAGGAAGAATAATTCCATGGATATATGCAAAGGTAAAAAATTCACCTCCCACTTCAAGAGAAGCATATATCTCATTTAGCAACTCTTCTTGAAGTTTTTCATCAAATGCCGACCAGGGAAGACCTGAGATAATACAGTCACAAGCATGTTGATTATGCTTCAATAAATACTTGCGTATTTGTTTCGCCGATGCACAATACACAATTGCACCAGAACAGTTTTTCTTGGTTTCTTTAACAAATTGAGGATTAAGCTCTAAACTAAATACAATACACTCAGAAGAAACTTTTTGCAAAATTCTTTTTGTAAACACACCAGTACCAGAACCTAATTCAACAACACACTTTTTTTCAGACAAGTTTGTGGCAGTAGTTATTATTTGAGATAAACCCTTTGAAGAACTTGCAATAGCACCGATTTCTTTAGGTTTCATCAAAAACTGCCTGAAAAAGCTTAGCATAACTTAATAATTTCAAGTGTATTTTTAAATTATTCTATAACACAAAGAAGGAAGAAAGAACTAAAGAACGAAAGAAAAGAAAAGAAAAAAAAGGAAAAAACATAAAAAGAAAAAAGCATTACTTCCAAACAATCACTTCTTCTTTATCAAACCGCACTTTAGCATTTAATGCATCAGGATCATCAAGACGATAGCCAAGAGTCAAAAATGCAAGCGCGTGCAGGTTTTGTTTTTTCAAACCAAGAACTTCATCAACCTGCAAGGAATCAAAACCCTCCATAGGACACGCATCAATGTGTTTCAACGCAGCAGTTTCAAGCATAAAACCAAGAGCGATATATACCTGACGACTAGACCAGTCAATAACTGTTTGTGTGTTAGGCATTGCTTTCAAAAAGCCAAGCAGCATATCTTCAAAACCCTTTAATTGCTCAAGAGTGAGTCTTCGCACTTTTGCAAGCTTCTCAATGTATTTACAAACATACTTTTCATCAACATCAGTTCGCACACAAACAACAACAATATGTGACGCATCAGTCACTTGAGCCTGACCATATGACGCGGACTTCATACTCTCACGTAACAAGGGATCATTCACCACAACAAACTTCCAAGGCTGAAGACCAAAAGAACTAGGCGCAAGCCTGGCAGACTCAAGAATAACTCGCAAATCAGCATCAGAAACCTTTTTTGCAGAATCAAACTTTTTAGTAGCATAACGCCAGTCTAAACTTTGAACAATATCCAATTTTTCAATATTCTTTTCCACACTAAACACCTCATCATTAATGCACAAATGACTGCAAAATTAATGCACAAAGAACTGCAAACGGCACTGGTTTAAAAAGAAGGGGGTTGAAAGAGAGATTCAAGAGAAGAAGAATAGAAGAAAGAAAGAAAAAACACTTTAAGAACGCACAACAGGAGCACAAGAAACAACTGGCACATAGTCTGCATAAGCTCCACAACGAACGCGAGTATTAAACACAACTGCATCATCAATTCCCTGTTCTAAAGCACGAAGCATACGCGGTCTATTACCATACTTTTGAATAAAAACATCAGCACCTGCTTCAATAGCTTTTGTTCTCAATTGCGCATCCCAACCACAAACCACAATAGGTCCCTTGTAAATACGACGCGCAGGTTGAAGAATTTCATCAATACCCTCAACTGCATCAGAATCAAGAACAATAAAACTTAGTGATGGAGACAGAGTAAATATGCCCAACAGAGACAAATAATTACTAAAGCCTGGCACAGCACTTAAGGGAATTCTAGACACAACACGAGCAAGATTTTTCGCGACAAAAACACCCAATGACTTTTCAACAATTTTAGCCCAATATTCTGATTGCACAACAGTCAATACCAAATTAGCACCAGAACATCTGGGCTCATCAGCTCCAGTCACAACACCTGCCACAGTATCAGCAACACCATCACCCATCTTCACACACTCTCAAAACCAATCAACACCTTTCTTTCTTTCACAACCACTTCTGAAGTATGCGCTCCTGCACGAGTTGCAAACAATAATTCTTTCACACCACACTTTTGTATCAACAAATCAGTCCATACAGAAAGCATTGTTTTTGCTTCATCACTTGTTTCAATAGTAAGTTTAATTCTATCAGCCTTTTGCAAACCAGCTTCCTTACGCAAAGCCTGCACTTTACGCATAACCTCACGAGCTAAAGACTCTGCCTCAAGCGCAGGAGTTTGAATAGTCAATAATTGAACTTTACCACCTGAAAGATTTTTATCAGAACCAGATTTATCCTTAACACCCACTCCCTTAAATTCTTCAGTCACTAAACCAAACTCACTTGATTCAGTTTTACAAATAACAACTTCTTTAACATTGGCCTGCTGTTTTATGATAGACTCAACACAAGAAACAATTGAGTTTAGTTTTTCATCAACAACAACAAACAATTTTTGCAAGGGCCAACGCACAGGAATCTTAGCCTGTTCACGACAGTGAAGCGCAGACTCAATGATATTTTGCGCATACAACATTTGTTCTTCAAGCACAGGATTTAATTGCTTTTTAACAACCTTAGGCCAAACTAACAAGTGCACAGACTCAGCACTCAAACCAAACGCAGTCTTGAAATTCTGATACATTTGCTCAGCAATAAAAGGCATGACAGGGGCGCACAAGCGCAAAAGTGTTTCAAAACAAGTGAACAAAGTGCTTAGCACAAGCTGTTGCTCTTTTTTTGTTCCAGTACTTGCCTTATCACGAATCAATTGAATATATGTTCTTGAGATGTCCAAGTACAATGCCTCAACAAACCAAGGAATCTCATTCAGACGATACTCAGCAAACGCACAAGTAACACTCTGCACTGTTGACGCAGTTTTACTCAAAATATACTGCTCAGCAAGACTAGGCTTTTTTGGCTTACCATGCTTCAAACCAGTATTTTTCGCCAAATCAAGAATAAACTGATGCGTGTTCCACAAAATCAACAAGTTTTTGAATTTACCCTTAGCATCCTCAGGATTATACGCCTGATCTTCGCCAGGCAGACCAGAACCAATCTGATAATAACGTAAAGTATCAGCACCATACTGAGCAGTGACTTCCTCAGGCTCAATCTGATTGCCCAAGCTCTTGCTCATCTTTCTGCCTAGAGAGTCGTCAATAAAGCCATGCATGTAAACTGCCTTAAAAGAATTTTTGCCAAACGCAAGAATACTTGCAATCATTAGCATATTATACCAGCCACGAATCTGATCCTTGCCCTCAAGAATAAAATCAGCAGGAAACAAACGCTCAAACAAATCAGCACGCTGAGGATAATCAAGACAGTTCCATGCAGCAGTGCCAGCATCAACCCAGACATCCAAAATGTCAGAAATGCGACGGCACGTACCACTGCACGCACTGTTGCTCGAGTCGACGGCCCGACAAAGATACATTATTTCATCAATCCAAGGACGGTGATACTTGGAAACCTTTTGCTTGCTTACAGTTTCAAGCTCATCAACAGAGCCAAACACATCAAACTTATTGCACTTATCACAACGCCAGATAGGCACCGGAGTGCCCCAAAAGTTTTGCTTAGTAATGCTATTATCGCGCAAGTTAGAAAGCCATGACTCAAAAGCATTAAAACCAGCCTTTGGCACCCAAAAAACTTTTTTGTTTGCATTAATCATGCGTTTTTTCAAATCTTCAACACGGAAAAACCACTGACTTGAGGTGCGGAAAATAACAGGACTATGACAGCGCTGGCAGTGAGGATATTCATGCTCAACAGGGGTTATAGCAATAACAGAGCCACGGTGTTCTAATGCCTCAATAAATTTAGCATCATGCTTTCTTGCTGTTAGGCTGGCAAATGCTTGCCACTGCGCAGGAAACTGACCCTGCTCACTAATAAGATTCCATGCAGGAAGTTTATTATCATGACCAACCTCATAATCCTCAGGACCACAACCAGGAGCACAATGCACAAGACCAGAACCTGCAGACGTGTCAACATATTCCTGACTAAGCACAACAGTGTGAATTTTTTTGTGAATTTTTTTTAGTTCAGCATATTCAGGAATAACATCAGCAAAAGGATGCTCATAGGATACTCCTTTGAGTGACTCGCCTTTAAATTCCTCAAGCACAGTCATAGTTTTATTTGCAACAGCACTGACCACCATGTTTGCAAGAGCTTTAGCAATAATCCAGACCTCACCAGAAGGTTTAGGTAAAGCAATTTTTTCATTACTCAGAATATCTCTTGATACTATAGCTTCATCACTCACTCTAACACGCACATACTCAAGTTCAGGATTAACCATGACAGCCAGATTAAAAGGAATAGTCCAAGGAGTTGTAGTCCAGATAACAAGAAATTCATCTCTACCAGTCTTGCCTGACTCATTTTTAGCAGACGTAGATTTAGCTTTTGCATTTTTTACCTTGAACTTCAAAAAAACACTATTATCAGTCAGGTTTTTGTATTCAAGCTCATGCTTTGAAAGATTAGTCTGACAAGACCCGCACCACGCCATAGTACGCAATCCCTCATACAAACGCTTTTTCTCATGCGCACGCTTAATCAAAAACCACTCTGCTGAAATAAATTCACGCGTGATTGGCATGTAAGCATTCTTGAAATCCATCCACACACCAAGATTTTCAAAAGTATTATTCATTATATTCATCATATCAACAGAAAATTTCTCACACTCATCATTGTACTTTGCAAGACCAAATGCTTCAATATCCTTCTTGAAATGAAGATTAAGTTTTTTGCGCACCTTATTCTCAGTAGGCAAACCATGCATATCATAACCAGCTCTGTCCCAAACATCTAACCCAATCATACGTTTGTGTCGCAAGACCATATCTTTCATGCACTTATTCCAAGAAGTGCCAAGATGAACTTTGCCACTTGTGTACGGAGGCCCGTCAAGAAAGTAATACTTTTTCTTGCCAGCGCCTAATGTTTTTGCTTTAGCATAAATACTATTCTTTTGCCAAAAATCCAGTATTGCTGGTTCAATAGTTTTAGGAGTATATGATTGCATGAGTGCAGGTGAACTAAATGGGTTTTTAAAGGTTAGCACGAGATATACTCATTCAGTTTTATGAAACTGCTAATTGCGCAACAGTTCACTTGCCAAACTTTTATATAGTACATTCATTTTTTACTGTCTATGTTCATTGAATATATTGACGAGGCTCTAGCAAAAGCGAAATATGAATTGCTCTCCGATGAGAATGAATATTATGGTGAAATTCCTGAATGCAAAGGAGTCTGGTCTACAGGCAAAACAATAGAAGAATGTCGCAGTGCTCTCAAAGATGTTTTAGAAGGCTGGATTCTTATGAAAATCAAAAAAGGGCTTGAAGTTCCTATACTAAATGGAAAAACAATTCGTCCTTTAGGTGTTGCCTATGAGCAAATTGAAGCCAGTCAAATGGCGTGAACTTATTGCAGGACTACGCGAAAAAGGATTTGAGGGTCCGTTTGCTGGAGGCAAACATTTGTTCATGACAAAAAACGATTTAGTTCTTACTGTTCCAAACCCTCATCGAGATGATATCGGACCAGATCTATTGCTAAAACTTCTCAAACAAGCAGGCATTTCACGAGAAGAATGGCTTAAGGATTAAGCAGCATTTTTATTATCGAGAGGTTTGAATAACCATCGGAACATACTCACTTCGTTCGTAGGTTGCAAGATACTCGCAACAATAGTAAAATGTCGGAAATCAACAAGAATTACAGAAAAAAGTGTTGATTTCTGAGCACGCTCAAAAACAACTGCAGCACTAAATAGCACAGAGTTGTTTTTAACACCTCTCAGTAGAATGCTTTGAATCTGATTGAAAATAGGGTTATAGTCAAGAACGGACTTTTGACAAAAATAATTGTCCTTTCCTAATAGTGGAGACGCCACGATATTCAAAGCCATCTATCACAATGTTTAAATAGAATTTAATTTTTGAATTCTCTATGGGATTGATCTTGCTTGTCGTGGTTTTGGCTGTTTTTGCAGTTTTGTTTTTAAGTGAGGGAGATGCGCGTCCCAAACGATTGGATGATCGTACTGTGTTATGGATTTTTCTTGGCATTGTAGTTCCTTTAAGCGCAGCAGTTGTAGAACATCTTAGTTTGAATCCTTTATTGAGCTGGATCACAGTCTTAGGAAGCGTTATTTTCGTACTTGGCGTGGTGGTTCGGTGGGTTGCACGCATCACTCTTGGAAAATTCTTTACGTATGAAGTGAAAGTTACAAATGAGCATAAACTGATCAGGAAAGGAATTTACAAATACATCCGTCATCCGCTATATACTGGAATCTTGCTGTTGTGTTTTGGTGCAATTGTTCTACTTCAAAGCAGTGTGGGATTTATGTTATTGCTGATTGTTCTTGTTCCTGCACTTTGGCATCGCATGAAAGTAGAAGAAGCATTCTTACTCAAAGCGTTCGGGAAACGCTATCAGAACTACATGAAAACAACAAAAAGACTTATTCCAGGTGTTTACTGATGTCCCTCATCACACGCGCATTCATCGAACTCTATCCTGATTTACCACTTAATTTTGTGCCAACACTTGAATATTCAAGACAGTTCAAAGGCTATCGAGGAAATATCCGCAGGCAAGGAAGTTCAATTGTTGTACACCTAAGCAAGCAATGGCAGACTGTTTCAGAAGATATTCAGATAGGCATTATTCAAGAACTCTTTGTTAGACTATTCAAGAAAAAAACACACACTATGAACATGGATTTGTATAACCATTTCATGCGCGCAGTTCATGAGGCAGTACCAAAAACACAAACACATCCCGCACTACAAGAATCATTTAAGCGCATCAATAGACTATATTTTGACGGCATGGTTGAACAACCAAATCTGATTGTCAAAGAAGGCTTGCGCAATTTAGGCACATATGAATACGGAACAGACACACTAGCAATCACCTCATCATTGCTTGAAAAAGCATGGCTGTTAGATTATGTAATGTTTCACGAAGTACTACACAAATCACTCAAATACAAAAACAAAGCAGGAAGACACCACAGCCACACAAAAGAATTCAGAAAAAAAGAACAAACATACCCTAACGCAGAACTACTAGAAAAAGAACTGCAAACATTTATTAAAAACGTTGGAAGAATAAAGCCTCGCAACTGGTGGTAATTACGTTTTTAATCCCTCCAAATCTCAAATAACATAACAACACAATAATTCAGAGGAACATACCTTAACATCGATTTGGAGTTATTGGCAGAAAAAGAAAATTGTGGGAGTGGTGACCTTTCACTCAAGCAAATGATTCAGCTCTTTTTTTTTAGTATGCCGTAACGTTTTCTGATGTTTCAATTGTTCATCATTACTTCAAATGGAAACTCTCAGTTTTAACGCGAAAACCGCCTGCTCAACAAACATACAGTACACCTAAATAATAATTTAAAGACTTTTAAGATGTATTGTACATTTCAAGATACTATACAACCGAAATGCTTAAATAGTTCTTTAATGATGTACAGTACAAACCTATGACTGACAAAACAGATGATAAAGAACGCATATTGCGAGAAAATGTTCAGGAGTATTTATCGTCTGCCGAGCAAGCAATTCAAAACACAAAGTACAATGTTGCAGTAACTCTTTTTTTTAAAGCACTATGCGCTAGCGCAGACTTGTTTCTATATCTAAAAACAAAACAAGTGCCCTCATCACACTCAAACAGATTTGCCATTCTAAAGAAGAACTATGCTGAAATATATGAACTGCTAGACAAAGATTTTCCTTTCTACCAAGATAGTTACACAAAGAAAATGTCAAAAGAAGCAGCGGAGGTGTTACGCGATGACGCTAGAACAATTGCACAAAGCACTGAAAAACTTCAAAAATGAAAAAAACCTTTTTGACATAATACTGTATGGCTCAACTACTCAGAATTCACCAAAACCAAAGGACACAGACATACTCGTTGTTTTTAAAACAGGTTCATTAAAGGAAAGACTAGACTGTGTTCAACGTATAAAGGAAAATATCTCTTCAGAACACAATCTTGATATACAGACTGTTCTGCTAGAAGAACTTTTCAGCCCAAATTTCTTTGCGAGAACAGGAGTTTTTATTGATGGAATAAGCATTATTGATAACAAGCCTTTTTGCCACAAAGCAGGTTTTGTTAGCCGCACAATTTTTGTTTTTGATTTGAAAAATAAAACCCACTCACAAAAAGTAAAGTTCAACTATCTTCTTGCAGGAAGAACCACACGAGGCATATTAAAACATCTCAACGGAATAAGAATTGCCGCAGGAGTCATTCAAGTTCCAGCATCTAATTCACGAGAATTTGAAGAAATCTTAATCAAACAAACCATACAATACAAGAGAAAAAACGTACTTATTCAAGAATAAGGTAGGGAAAAAAAAGAACAAAAACTACCCCAACACAAAACTACTTGAAAGAGAACTGCAAAAATTTATCAAATGAAAAAGAAGAATGTGGGAGTTGTGATATTTTAATACAGTACATCAAAATAAGGTCCTAAACAATTCTGCGATGTACCATACAACTCAGCCTGTACATAAGAGCATATTAACTCGCAACCTATTTAAGCCCTACCTTGTTTGAAAATCGAGAACCACAATATTTATAAATAAGATAATCTTACGTGCTTACAGAGGTGAACCCTATGAGCGATGTTGAATTGACAAGATTATCGTCAAAAGGACAGATAGTCATTCCGCAGAGTGTTAGAGATGAGCTTGGTTTGAAAGAAGGAGAAACCTTTGCAGTAATAGGTTCAGAAGACACTGTTGTGCTGAAAAAGATTGTGATGCCCTCAGCAAAAGAAGTTTTTGAAGGCCTGCATTCATGGGGCAACAAGATTTCCGCAAAGAAAGGTTTGAAAGAGGCAGACCTTCAGGTAACGATCAAAAGAAGCAGGAATAGATAATGAGAATTGTTGCTGACACAAACCTGCTCATAGCAAGTATCTTCTGGAGCGGAGCACCTTACAAAATAGTACAACATGCGCTTGATGGAAAAATAGAGATCATCACCTCAAATCATATTTTGAACGAATTGCGAAAAGTGTTGCAAGACCCAAAAGAGGATTTTCAGCTCAATGAACAAGAAACTGCTGACATAATCAATGGAATACTTTTGTATGCAAAATTAATCAGCACAGATGAACAAGTCAATGTTGTCCGCGACCCAAAAGACAATCATGTCATCGCATGCGCTCTTTCTGCAAACGCAGAATACATTGTTACAAGAGACAAAGATTTACTTATCCTAAAAGAGTGCGGGAGAATTAAGATTCTAACACCAGAAGAATTTCTCAAACTGGTGTGAACTCGAGAAGCAGGAACCTCGCTCAGTCTACTAACTTCTGCAAATTTTCTCGCAACCTATATAAAACAAACCTTCTTGCATACACCTATGAAACGCGGTCGCAAGCCAGGATCAGTTATTCGCCAAAACATGGTTGAATTACTGTTTGTGCTCAAACGCGCGTACGGCTATGAGATTCACAAAAAATACATCAAAACATTTTCTGCATGTTCACGAGAACTAATATACTATCATTTGCGCAAAGGAGTGCAGTTAGGCGAATTTATTCTACTTGAACAAAAAGTAGAGCAAGGCAATTACAGCTGGGGCACAAGTGTTGAAAAAACATATTACTCACTAGGACCTAATGCACTGCCTAAAGGAGATCCGAGTGTTGCAGAAGCACTCAGCACCTGAAAAGACACTCACAAACACAACACAAGTCTCATAAACAACACTAAACACACATGATACACATTATTGTAGTCGGCAAAATAAAAGAACAATTCACACGCGAATGGATTGCAGAATACGACAAAAGACTGAAAACATTTTGTAGAATTGAAATCACAGAATTGCGAGAAAGCACACTCTTCCAAGAAGCTGACGCAATACTACGTAATCTCAAAGACGAATTTGTGATTGCACTTTCACCACAAGGAAAACAAATGAGTTCAGAATTATTTGCGCAAACAATCAAACCCTTGCTGCTCGGCAAGCTCACTTTTATTATAGGCTCAGATAAAGGTCTTGACGCAAGAGTGCTAAAACGCGCAAACATCATACTAAGTTTTGGGTTAATGACCTTCACACACCAAATTGCACGACTTCTTTTAATGGAACAAATATACCGCGCATGTATGATACTGGGAAACAGAGCGTATCATAAGTGAGAAAGAACAAAAACCGCATTCAACTAAAAAACACACAGAAATGCGCATTACCCAAGAACACAAATGCGTATTTTATCCTGTTGGAATAGGAAACGCGAGCGGACAGCAAAAGCTGGATGTGTGGTACATGACACATGAGATGAAGATACGACAAAAAGAACTAAACGAGGTATAAATCATGAACGAAGAACACAAAAAAGTAAAAATATTGTACACTAACTACAAAAACGAAACCGCAATCAGAACAATCATCCCTAAAGAACTCAAGTACGGAAAAACAGAGTACCACCCAGAAGAACAATTGTTACTGGTGGCTTGGGAGTGTAAAAAACAAGTAGAAAAGACGTTTTCAATGAACGATGTGAAGGAGTGGAAGGTGTGAAACTTAGCACTTGGAAAGAACAAGCATGATTTATAAATAAGCTTCACCAGAAATACAACATTACGCAACAAAACAACTAAAAGTGATATAAAAAAAAGGAGGCGTGGCATGGTTTCAAAAATAGGTGAGTACAAAGGAAGCAAAACAATTTCATTATCTGAACAAGAAGCTTCAGATAAGTATCCTCCATTTTCATTCGGAGTTAAAAAAGCAAAGTTGATCCTTGAGCACATAGAAGATATTAAAAAGTTCGTGGAGGAAAACGACAAGAAATGACTTCCTTTAGTACAGAATCGCCTAAAATCATGAAATGCCACGAGGTATTGCGAGGGTAATATGAATAAAGATTTAGCAATCCGCAACTCAACAGCAGAATTTTTAATATTTACTTCTCAATCTAAAGAAGATTCTATTGAAGTAAAGTATGCTGATGAAAATGTTTGGCTTACTCAGGCGTTGATTGCAAAATTATTTGATAAAGGAAGAAGCACAATAACTGAACATTTAACTGAAATATTTAAAACAGGCGAGCTTGATGAAAAATTAGCTTGTCGGGATTTCCGACATACTGCATCTGATGGGAAGGAGTACACAACAAAATTCTATAATCTTGACGCAATTATCTCTGTTGGCTATAGGGTAAATTCACAAAGAGCCATACAATTCAGAATATGGGCAACCAAAGTCTTAAAACAGTTCGCAATTAAAGGATATGTCTTAGACAAGAAACGATTAGAAAATGGGAATTTCTTAAATCAAAATTATTTTGATGAACTTTTAGCAGAAATTAGGGAAATACGATTAAGTGAAAGGAATTTCTACCAAAAAATAACAGATATTTATGCAACAAGCTTAGATTACGATAAAAACGCAGAAACAACAAGAGAATTTTTCGCAAAAGTTCAAAACAAGCTTCATTATGCGATACATAAACATACCGCACCTGAACTAATCATGAAAAGAGCAGATAGCAAAAAAGACTACATGGGTTTAACTTCATGGAAAAATTCACCAGAGGGCAAAATACTAAAAACAGATGTATCAGTAGCTAAGAACTATTTAACAAAAGAAGAATTGGAATCTTTAGGAAGAATAGTTAGTGCATACCTTGATTTAGCAGAAGAAAGAGCAAAAAGAAAAATACCTATGACAATGGAAGATTGGGCAAAGAGGATTGACGCTTTTTTAGAATTTGATGAACGAGAAATACTAAAAAACGCAGGCAAAATAACATTTGAAATAGCAAAGCAACACGCAGAAAGCGAATTTGAAAATTACAGAATAGCGCAAGACAGATTATTCGAATCTGATTTTGATAAATTAGTTGAAAAATCAGGTGGACTTAAAAAATCTAAGAGAGAATTGAGATAAGCTGGTCGAACAAAAATTGCAAAGATCACCATGCTTTAAACCATGCAATTACAACTTTTACAATTTTCTCGATTTTGCAGTTTCCTCAAAAAACCCATCAAGCCCTGAGCCTCACGCTTAGTAAGACAAGCTTTGGCAAGCAAATGCTTCCAAATAATACGCTGAGTGTTTTTCTTAAGCTCATTTGCAAAACCCATATTATCCAATGCATCATCAAGCATGAAAAGAATACGATCACGCTCTGATTTAGCTGCATACACAATATGACTTGTTGTTGTCTTCTGAAACTCTTTATCTTTAACACTTTTATTATGAGATCTTTCACTTTCTTGCCCAACACGCGCCTGAAACAGCTCATACAACACAACAGCAACAGCATGACTCAGATTTAGTGTACCATACTCTTTGCTTGAAGGAATTGTGACAACTAAATCACACTGCGCAATTTCATCATTATGCAACCCTTCACCTTCCCTACCAAATACAATACCAACATGCTTGTTTCCAGATAAATTTGTTGCCAACAGAATTGATGCCAATTGCCTCGGACTAATAGGATTACGCGCCACATGATAATCAGTACCAACCTGCGAAGTAGTTGCCACAAGAGTATGCGCCTTCACATCAGCAAGAGAATGCACAACCACTGCTTTTTTGAGAATCTCACGAGCATGTTTCGCGTATTGAATTGCATCATTACCTCTCACATCACAAATAGGCTGAACAACAAAAAGTTTATTCACACCAAAATTAGCCATAGCTCTCGCCACTGCACCAACATTGCTCGCATGCTCTGGCTGAATAAGAATAATTGAGAACATGACAGCACTAATTGAATAAGGGTTATTTAAGGGTTGTAGTTAAACGGCACGTGAAAATCTGATTTCAAAGTGGAAACATTTATAAACAGCTGTTACTTTTTATTGTCACATGGAACTAAATACTGCCATTTTGCAACCTTTTTTTGTCAGACCACGCACGCCTGTTCTTATGCGAGAGCTCGCAAGACTTGCAAACGTGAGTCACACTACTGCAAGAAAATACGTTCTGCACTATGTTCAAGAAAGAATTCTTGTCGCTAAAAAATCAACACCCTACCCAGTGTATGTTGCAAATCTTGATTCTGCGCGTTTCACAACACTCAAACTCTATTTCACTCTCGACCTAATGCATACTACTGGATTGCTTTCTTTCTTAGAACACACGTATTCTTACGCACCAATTATCCTGTTTGGCAGTGCAGCAAAAGGAATTGATGATGAACAAAGCGATATTGATGTGTGTATTATTTCCCGCGCAACTCCTCAAGTAAAACTCTCAACGTATGAAAAAAAACTCAACAGACCTATAAGCATTCACCACTTCACACCACAACAATGGTCTTCTGCAATACACAAAAATCCTGAATTAGTAAACAACATCATCAATGGAATAACTCTTTCTGGACAAGTAGAGGTCGCGTGATGAATATTCAACAAGCAATCGAAGAAGGCAAAATAAAAAAAGTCATTCCAGACAGACTCAAGGCAAAAGCACTCGTGAAAGCTTCTGCTGAAGCAATTCATGCTGCAAAAGAACTTTTACTAAATGAAACAAATGCAAAATCAATATTACGAGAACTATATGAAGGACTTAGACAGTACTGCGAAGCACTAGGAGTCTCTCGAGGTTTAAAGTTTGGAAGTCATGAAGTGATCGCGATTTTTATTGCTGACACTCTCAGTGAGAAAAGAATAGCATTTCGGTTTGATACCTACAGAAAAATCCGCAATGGAATTAATTATTACGGGGACGAAGTCTCTCTTGAAATAGTCAAAGAAGCATTAACAGAAATACCTGCACTTATTGAAGAATTGAAAAAGCACGCAACACAGTGAGTTTTTCACCCAAAAATTAGCCATAGCTCTTGCTACAGCACCAACATTACTTGAATGCTCAGTCTAAACAAGAATAATTGAGAGCATACTCTTCTGAATAAGAAGGGTTATTTAAGGAGTGCAGTTGAACCCAAAAAAAAGAAAGACAATATGCAAAAAAAGCACAGACAGGCTTTTTCAACAGATGTATCTTAACACCTAATAATGTACATGTACACAAAAAGTATATATACTTCTTGCAACAACCTAAAGATATGCAACTCAGAAAACTTATTGCGCATGGACCTTCTTCACTCACTCTTGCACTTCCTCACAAATGGATCAAAAGACAAGAACTAAGCAAAGGAGATGTTGTATCAGTCATAGAAGACCAGCAAGGACTGCACATTCAATCCAAACCAACAGAACAGAGAAAAAACCTGTCCCTTAGTATTGCAGGCCATGACGCACCAGGCATTATGACAGTTTTAACAACAGTATACCGTAGAGGGTATGATGAAGTCATAGTACAATATGGAACACCTGAAGAATACTAAAATATGGCAAGCACAGCAAGATCATTGCTTGGTTTTGCAATCATGGAAAACAGAAAAGGCAGATGCCTAATCAAAAGGACCGACATTTTATCTTCGCAGCATTGTTGAAAAAGTGATTCAGCTCGCAGAAATACTCATGCTACCAAAAGCAGAGGAATAAATCTGAACAGAGCACAATTCGCCAACCCCAGTTGAATTTCAACAAACCAATGAAATTAGTTCATATGTAACTACGCTGCCATGTAGGGATATGAACCAGATTTGTACTCAATAGAGGGGGTTATTTAGTTTTTCTCTTAGTTTATTTATTTTCTCTCCTGTTAAGTTCTCAATTACTTCTTCCATTTTGAGAACAAAATTTCTTGCAGTTTCAGAATCAGTTTTGAGTTTCTCTTTATCCAATTCTTCAGCCACGTAATACTGAGTATCAACACGCAACTCTTTTGCCAATTGCAATTCATTACAGAATTTTTCTTCAATCAGATTTTCTTCAATAAAAAGAAATCGCATGAGTGAAATAGTACAGTCGTGAATTTCGGATTTTATGCCACACTTTTGCAAAAGAGAATAAAAAGCAAAATAGCGAGCATAGTATGCAGTTGTAGCAATCCACTCAACCTCATCTTTCTCTGAAGCAGAAGATAGCATATTCAGAGCGCTTTTTGCTTTCTTGAGATAAACACTGCAAAGATTATCATTTGGATCTTCAATTTTAATTCCTCTTTTTTGCTTCAAACACCAGGAAACATGGCTTTGAGGATTCTTCTCATTTGATTTCATTGTAATACCTCCAAAGAGCATCAATAAATTTTTCTGGATTTTGCAAAATAACATGATTTTCAATAATTTCTTTTATTAATGGTTCTTTTTTTCTAATGCCAGACTCAAAGTTATTTAGTGCTGATTTCTTTACATTTATTGTTTTTCCATACGTTTTCCCTATTTTTTTAATTTCTTGAATTTCTTTTTCTTCTAGCTTCCCAATGTAAAAGATATCGATATCACTATCTTCTTTGAATGTTTTTTTAGCATAAGAGCCAAAAAGAACAATTATCCCTTCTAAATTTAGTTTGAATATTTCTGCGGTAATCTTTTTGAGCAGGAAAATTTCTTCTAAACGAGTAATGACCCGTATTGTTTCAGAAAGTAGCAAATAATTCTTTACAATAGTATTATCTAAGTTTAGAGAGCAGACCTTATTCTTTCCGACACTCTTTTGAATAAGAATTTTATCTTGCGCTAATGATTTAAGATGAGGCAAAAGGGTTACGTGGCTTTTTTTGGTTAATTTAGCCATTTCTCTAACATAATATTTGGCCAGGTAATTTGATTTGTATAAACTAATTATTCTGAGCTTATTATCGGTCGCCTTATCTACCATATGGTATTAATAGCTACCGCCTGTATTTAAATTTTGTGTTTGTCAATCAAAAACCGACCAGGGTCGACTGAGGTCTCTCAGGTTGCAAGCTACTCGCAACCACCACCGGTGATCGCCTACGGGCTCATACTCAACTCTGGTTTCGTAGGTACCATCACTTCGTTCTGAACACTTGCTCAAATTTTATTTCGCAAGTTTTCGCGATACGCGAAACCATCACTCGTCTGCTGACTCGTTCAAGACAGGATGGAAAATCAAACTTTTACTACCTCACCCACGGCAGCACCAGAGTAAACAATAATATTGCAAGCAATAAATAACTCACGCAAGACCACACAACATGACCGTGTTTTGGCCAAAGTTTTTTCATGGTTTCTCTAAACATTTGACCTCCATCAATAGGCCCTAAAGGCAGCAAGTTAAACATGCCAATACCAAGACTTAACAAAAACAGCCATGCAAGCAAATCAAATACCCACAAAAGCCCAGCAAGAGGCAGAGTGCCAAAAACTGCAACAAGCTCAGGATTAAACACAGTCTGCGTTTTCCAGCGCTCAACACCAATAAAAGCAAGCTCAGAATTATCAGGCCTTGGTTCTAAAAGAACAGAATATTCTGCTTTATCAGTGACAATCAATGCAGTATCACCAGGTTTTTTTGTTTTAAGCACTAAAGCAAGAGCTTGAATTGAAGAGGTTTGCTCACCATCAATACTAAGGATTTGCTCATCAAAGTTTACTCCTGCATTATCAAGAGGACCATCAGGAGTAAGTGATTGAATAATTGGCAGAGGAGGCAGTATCATGTTTTGCTCAGCAGGATTTACCACCAACCACAACACTAACAACAATGCAAACGCAAACAAAATATTAGCAAAAGGACCTGCAGCAAAAACACCAAGCTTTTCCTTAAGAGACTTTTTCATAAGCACTTTCTCATCAGGCTCAACAAAAGCAGCAGGAACAATAGGCGCAATAACACCCAAAAAAGCAAACCCAGAACTCTTCACAGGAATCTTAAACAAACGCGCCACAACACCATGACTAAACTCATGCATTACCGCAATCACAAAAATACTAATAATCCAGTACAAAAAAGGAACAAAAAAAACACCCTTTGCCTGAATAGGCAAGACAAGCTGAACTCCGGCAACAGCAGAAGGTGTAATAAGTAATGCAATTGCATTTTTTACTACCTCAAACACAATAAAGATCATTCCAAGAAAACCAACACCAATACCAGTCATGGCAAAAACACGAATTGTCTTAGGAAAACTCTTTGCCCAAGAATCCATGGTTGACAGACCAAGCTTTGTTTTGTACATCACAAAATAAAAAACAGGAAACAAACCATGCACAACTATCTGCTTGCGAGAGCGCAAAAGCAATGCACTCAAAACTATAATAAAAATCAGTGCACTAATTGATTGCCAGTCAAAAATCACCAGTCACCTCTTTTTTACTGCCTTTGCTTGTTTCACTGAACAAACATACTAAATATCGCTACTAAACACTTCCTGCAAATTACTTCTTTACTTCTTACACTACTTCTTACGCTTAGGCTTAAACTTATGCCTGCCACACTTTTTGCAGGAAACCTTGCCCTCAGCAATCTTTCTGCTCGGCACTCGCACCACACGCTTGCATTTTCTGCACACAAACTTATTTCTAAACAAACGAACATCAGCTTCAGGAAATTTAACCATTAATCCTCACTTCCGCTTCTCAGCGATTTCATGACTTTCTGGCCAAGAATATCCCAGTAAAGCATTTGAGCACCCTCAACAACAACAGGTTTCAAATCAGCAGGAATAGACAAATCAAAAGTTTCATAGGTTTCAGTATCCATCACATTAGCATTATCACCAGAAACACTCAAGACCTGAGCAGTATGCTTTTCAATAATAGGAACCTCAACATTTTCAGAAGCAGGCATGACAAGCTCACGCTTTTTCTCATCAATCAAACCAATTGCAACAATACGGGCCTTCATTGCGCCATGCTTGCCAGGCTTTGAAAGAGTCAAATCAGAAACTCTGCACGCAACACCCTCAACAACAACAAAACTACCAGACTTTAACTGGCCAGCACCCATGATTTTTGTAGTCATATCATTCAAGGCATAGATGAGGGTTTATATAGTTTGTGTTCAGAGTTTTTGACTGTCTTAATATAATAACACGCCACCTGCTTTAGCGAGTAGTTTTTGAGGTTTACAAACCACAGATCTTGCCAGCTCTTCACAGCTCATAATCATACCTACTGCATAACCAAGAGATACTGGCGCATGTTTTTGTTCCCAAGCAGCTTTGACAGAGCAGAGCTCTTGCTCCAAGTCTTGAATTCTTGCATAACGCTTTTCAGGATCTTTTTGAAGAGAACAATACACTATCTTTTCCAAATCCTTAGGAACTGCAGGGTTATAGGCACGCATTTTTCCATGAGCTGCATGAATAATTTTTCTCCTAATCAAAGATTCATCACAATCAGATGCCTTCAAAAATGCATGCATTCCAGTGATAAGCTCATACAACGACATACTAAGAGTAAATTGGTCAGCACGCGCATCATAAGGCTCGCATGCTGCTTGCTGTGGAGAGCAGTAACCTGGAGTGCAATAAGTATCTGATTGCTCTCTGGAGGTAATCGTTTTAGGCAAACAAACACCAAAATCAATTGCATGAGTTTTTCCAGTACAGTCCACAAGCAAATTCTTAGGTCCAAAATCTGAATGAACCATAGCAGTCACTGTTCCATTCACAGCATACTTTTCTTCATGAAGTACAGCAAGAGCTTGACATGCATCAATACCTATACTAAGAGCCAAACTAATTGAAACTGATTCAATATCTTCTTCAAGCATACGACTTATAGAACCTCTTTTCTTAATAAGCTCACGAACTGTAACACCATTAATGTAAGGCGACACTGCAATAGTGCGCTCTTTTAATTCATGATGCCTTGCAAGCACAATATTCTCAGGAGCAGAATGCACTGCACGAATTGCATTACAAGCGCGCTCTTCAATGCCTGCCATAAGCTGAGCATCAGCTGAAGTATCAAAAACTTTTACTGCAACTTTTTTAGGATTATCATCTGAAACAAGCACACCCATATAAGTTGTTGCAGTATCAGAACGATAAATACGACGCAAAAGAGTTACAGGAGTTGAAATTTTAATAGGCATATCAAAAAGCAGTGTTCTTCACTCACTGCATTTCACCAAGACATATTGTTAGAAAGAGGTTTATAAGGCTTGTTTTGAAATCAGTTGATATTTGGTGGTTGCAGATATTATCAGTCACCAACGCTGTAGAATTAAATCACGAAAATCTCCAGCACAGTGAAAAGGTTTAATAAGTTCATATTATTTTCTTTTTAGCATGTGGGAACTTCGCGAAACCAGTGAATTTGAACAGAAGTTTGAAGAACTACCTTCCAATGTCAAAGAGAAATTTGAGAGCCAGATAAAGAAACTGCAGGAAAATCCCTATGCTTTAGGTAAGCCGCTTGGTTATCCATGGTTTAGAGAACTCAAAAATGATAAGTGGCGAGTTTACTACCTAATTTACGACCAGCTGATAGTAGTCTTGTTTGTTGGTGTCTCTGATAAAAAGACTCAGCAAGCAGCCATAAATCTTGTTAAGAACAACTTAAAAGTGTTTAAAGAGTTTGTTGAAAAAGAAGCAAAAATATTATAAAGACAAACAAATTAGTACACATTACAATGGATAAAGGACTTAAAAAATTAATTGATGAACGCCAAGAGCTTATTGACAAGCTGTGCATAGAAATAGTCAGGAGAAGAAGGAATGATTAAACTTCCTGTAGGAGAAAATGGCAGAAGAAATTAAGCATGTTAAAAAGGAACTGAAAGAACAAAATGATTTTCTTCGCTCTATGCTGAGGTCTTTTGAAGATATTAAGAAAGGAAAGATTAAGAAGTTTGAGTTCTCTAAAAGAAGCAATGCTTAATTTTTGATATTACTATTTGGGTTATTGAGATATAGAGAATTTCGCAGATCATATGAAATTTGAGCGCAGTTCTCACACAATAAATTGCCTTTTGATAGCCAAGATAGTCGCCTAATTACTGCGATTTAGTATATTCCTACGTATGTGCATAGCATCTTCAAAATTCTCGACGGGTCTGTGAAAAGAGCTGTAGCCCCGTAAGGGACATGTTCAACTGCGGTTTCTCAGGGATTCGCGCTACGCTCACCCATGTTCAACTGCGGTTTCTCAGGGATTCGCGCTACGCTCACCCATGTTCAACTGCGGTCTCTCAGGTTGGGAATTGCGACGATTCCAAACCAACCCCCTGCAACGCTCGTCGCTAATGTTTGCGTGATTGAATGCAAATATTCCGCTTGCTCTTCTACTGGTGATTTTGAGGCACTAATTTTATTCAGAATATTTGCATCCTTAGAAACCAGACCTAAGCAACAACAAGAGCGAACAATCTGCCATAGTATTGACGAGCAACGGCTGGTTTCTCTTGAATTTTGACCTTATGATGCTATGCACATACATTCCTACTATCAGTTGATATTCTTTCAATTCTGTCGCGCCAAAAACCAGATCAAAAAGAACACTGCAAGAATAAACACTGCAACACCAGCAGCAATCAGCCAGCCAGTTTCTTTAGGAAGAACTTGCAAAAAAATACTTGCAGTTTTGTTATACTCATTAGTTATTGTTGAGTTAAACGCAGTTATTGTTGAATTAGTTGAATTCATTGTAGCATTTAATACACTTACTGTTGCATTAATTGCAGGTATTGTCACATTAGTAAAAGCCATAATACACCCCCAAATTAATCATCAAAAGAATCAAGGTCTTTTTTAATCTTGCTTAAATCTTCTTGATCAGACTCAACAGCAGATTCTTTAGCACCAGACTTTTCAGCACCAGAATCTTTTGGCAATTGCTGGGCATCAAAAACTGCTTCTGCACTCACTGAACTATTAACAGACTCCATAGACCTATCATCCATCTTTTTAACCACACCAGCAGCTTCAGCAGCAGTGTCACCTTCAACAGCAGTGCCAATAAAATCAGGAACATTTTGCAGGATCATACGCGCGCGCTCAAGAGCATCACTCATACTTGCCACAAGATGTTTATTATACAGATTACGCGCAAGCTCAAGAATCTGCTCTTCAGTAGCCATACAACTTCATGCAGAAAAGAGTCTTATTAAGATTGCGGTGATATTGTTATTTTCATTGAAGCCCTACAATAATGCAAGACATATAACAACACATAATATTTGTTATGTCTTGCAAACAGTAGTAAGCGACTTTTTACATGCGTCATTATTGTCGCTTACTAAAACACCAACACCTTTATATATCTGAAGTATATGAGAAGTATTGGTGAGATATATGGTACAAGCAATGGTGCACATTTCAGAAAATGCAAATCAGATCTTAAATATTGTAAAAGCAATGTATTCTCTTAAGGATAAATCTGAAGCTATTGAAAAAGTTGTTTTAAGTTTTGGAGAAGATTTATTGGAACCTGAATTGCGACCAGAATTTATCCAGAAAATAGCGCAAATATCAAAAGAAAAAACTATAAACATAGGCAATTTAGAAAACTTCAGAAAAAGATATGGTATGACTTAAAATGTATTATTTTGAAATAAGAAATCACCTGGACAAAGTTTTCATAAAAATAGGAAAAAAGAATCCAAAACAATTAGAAATTATTCATAAAAAAATAGAAGAAGTCATACAAAATCCACAACACTATAAAAATCTCAGAAATCCACTACACCACCTAAAAAGTGTTCACATAGACAAGAGTTTTGTTCTTTTGTTTTCCGTTGATGAAAATCTTAAAAAAGTCATTTTTGAAGAATTTGACCACCACGATAGCATTTACAGATAGATCTTAGGCTCTGATATTACGACAGCACCGGTGTCTCGCTCAAAACAGGCTCTCTATTTGCCATGCTTGCCAGCAATTGAATAAAGTTTAGTGTTTGCTCTGTTTCTTGGCCGCGAAGAATAACTTGTGTTGTTTTATTAATTGCGCGAACAGTAATGCTGCCACACAAACCTTTACCAGATGCAGTGCTTTGATTTTTTAGCAGATTATTTTTCCACGCAGACTGATACACTGACAAAACTTCTGCATCAGTTAATTTATATGTATCCCGAGACAAACCAAAACCCTGCTGCACACGCACAAGATCGCCAGCATGATTCAGACTCAATGAATTCACTCCAACATTGCCCTTGCATGCAGCTGACTCAAAACGCACTGAAAAATCAGAAGGAATAGAAGAAGGCATACAGCCAGCCAACAAAAAAAGCAGACTGACAAGCAACACACAAAGAAGGAGATTCACAGCAACTCTTTTCATTAACTACGCGGTAGAGAGCATATATTTAAGAGTTTCTTTGAAAAGATACTGCAGGAAAAAATTAAGCTCGCCGAAACCTTTAAAAACAGTGTGTTTACTCTCAGAGCTATGAACATGTACCAGCACGTGGCAGAACTTTGGGAGCAACCTAAAGAAAATCTTGGACCACTATGGAAAGAACGCTTAATTGCATGGCGTAGAGAACCAGTCACAAAAAGACTTGATAGGCCCACACGTATTGATAGAGCACGCAGTCTGGGCTACAAAGCAAAAAACGGATTATTTGTAGTAAGACAGCGTGTCAGCAAAGGACCACACAGGCGCACATGGGTGGGTGGACGAAGAAGCAAAGCAATGCGCACTATCAAAGCATTACGCAAAAGCTATCAAGTAATTGCTGAAGAACGTGCCAATAAAGTATTTCACAATTGCGAAGTCTTGAACAGTTACTGGGTAGCACAAGATGGAAGATATTACTGGTATGAAGTACTCCTTGTAGATCCTGAACATCCAGAAATCCGAGCTGACAAACAGCTCGGCAAGTTTACAGGACGAGGACGTGCATATCGTGGCATGACAAGTGCTGGAAAGAAAATGCGCGGATTACGCTGGAAAGGAAAAGGCGCAGAAAAAGCCAGACCATCACGAAGAGCAAACCTGCGAAGAATGTAAAATGAAAAAAAAGAAAACACTCAAGAAAAAAACAGTCAAACCTGTTGAAAAAACTGCAAAAGAAGTTGAAGAACACGAAGAGGTTGAAGAAAAAGACGAAGACCACACATTTGATGAAGTTCTAAAAGAATTCAGTCCAGACGACGAAGAAGGAGACGAAGATGTTGAAGAAGGAGAAGAAGGCGCAGTAAGCGATGAAGTGTAGATTGTCTAAAAAACAGCAACAATACGCCAAGTGCATCCAAAAACACACAACTATCAAAAAAATAGCGAACAAGATTTCTATCCCAACAAAACAAACAGCAGACTTGCTCCGCGTGTACTGCAATCAAACAACCAATAACCACATACGAAAAAAAACAAACAACAGGTGAAACCAATGAATCCAACAAAAGTTCTTTCATTCAAGCAATCCGCTCTGAGCTGGGCGGTAGCTCTAGCATCGATAATGCTAGTACAAAGTTATCTGCGTTCGGAAGTTCCAAGCTGGGACTTGCCACTAGCACAACTCGCGGTATTTCTGACACTCTTTCTACCACTACTAGCGATATTGTGGCTTTGGAAAAAGGAAAACCGCCAACGCGTGGTTCTTTATATAAAGAAGCATTGTATGGCTTAGTTGTTAGTCCGGTGGTTGGTGTTGGAAAGTTATTAGTTGCCCAAACCAAAGCAGGAAGTAAAGCGAGTAGTTATTTAGCGGGAAAGGTTGGATTACCACAAGGTGATACTTCAGTAATTGACCGTTATACCCCCAAATCTTTAAAGTATCAAGGCGCAGTATTATAAGGGACTTAATAGTTTAACACAAATAATCACGAACTCAGATTATTGTCTCTTACATAAGCGCATTTTAAATACAGATTCTACATTATGTCAGCTATGAACACTGTTGATGTGTGGGTGAAAGGCTCTCGTGTGCCTGAAATAGACTGTGCACGAATTCGTCGCACACGAAAACTCACACGCATAACTCTGCCTGCAAAAATATTTTCTCCAGCTAATATTACTCAATGGATAGGAATACTGCACTCATTTAACAACAGAATTGAAAAACTCAATCTAGGCAAACTATCACACTCACTACAAGGACCCTGCTTTGGAATACAAGGCATACGCCAAATCCTTGAAGTATATCACAGACCATTGCTGGCATGCCAAGTACAAACTGCTGAATCTTGCAGACATGCATTACTTGGAGGAGCAGAAGTTGTGTTTTGCAGCGATGTAAAAGAAATAGTACAGCAAGCAAGCATAACAGAACACATAACAAACAAACACGCACTTATTCTGCCAGAAATAACAGCTTCTTCTGGAGCAATGCTTGAACGCGCACAAACACTTTCTCAACATGGAGCAATAGGTTTTAGCACAAGTGTTGCAGGAGGACTTGATGGAGTGCTTAGTCTGCGAACATATAGTCACAGTGTTATTTCAGCTCAGGGCATACTGCCAGACATGAGTGAGCAAGTATCAGTCATGCTTTCAGCACTTGCTGGAGCAGATATTGTTCAAGCATCAGAAAAAAACGATTTAAAACCTTTAGCAGAACTATTGTCTCCTAAAAAAATGCCTTTTGTACGCGTACGTGTGAAACATCTCAAAGACATTCCTGAACTTGTGAAGCAGTTGGGCAATAATATTCTTCTTGAACTCACAAGCCTTGAACACCCAGAAGGAATCAGAGCAGCACGCCAGGCAATAGAAGCAACAATGCATGAAATTCCTCTTAAGAAGTATGCTGAATTACATGAAGAATTAATGCAAGCACTAAATTAAACCAATAATTACTTATTTTTCAGAGTTTAAATCCAATACTGAATCTAAAGCAAGTTCTCTGGAAAAGGAAGAACCAACACTATCAACATGATGTTTTGCAGAATATTTAAAACCTAAATTATCTAAAATAATTGCAATCTGAACCTCAATACCTTGCACAGTAATTTCTCCGCCAAGAAGCTGGTTAATACAGCCAAATGCATGCGCATCATTTACTGCTTGTGCACTAAACTGTTCTTCAGAAATATTAAGAACTCTTCTCACAGGAACAAATGCTTGCCAGAAATAACCTTTCGTAGCAAGTGATTTGCCAAGCAATAAATCAAGTCCTGCACAAATAACTTCTTGAGCATTTTCTCTGCGCTTATCAGGAATATTCTCAGCAAGAACTTGTGCCTGCTGTTGATTGTACCTCAAGAACTCATCCACTTGCGCAGAAGAGGGTTCTATTGACAGGTCTGAGTAAGGGGTGGAGTTCATAGGAAAGTCTTTTGGCGTTTTTATATTACAGAAAAAAGAAAAAAAAATCATACACTAACAGGTTGTGCAAGTTCTGGTTTTGTCGCACGCCATTTACCTGTGTGGCCGCGCTTGTCTGCAACATACTTACTGTTACCAGTTGCAGTCATATTTTGAGGTGTAATTTCATACTTCTCCCCGAGTTCTGCAGCTTGTCTAAGAAGGTCTGTCCCATAGTTTGGCTTTAGTGTCATTCCAGCAAGAGCTAACATTTTATTTGCAGTTGACGTACGTTCTTCTAAATCGCCTTGCGGAACCTTACCTGATTTAACCTGGCTTAGCAGTGTTAATGCATAACTTCGCACAATACCTGATTTCAACAATTCACGAACTGGTTCAGGCCTTGCTTTTCCATCTGAAACCAGGCGATATGCTTCAGCATCAGCAGCACTCATTAAATCAGCAATATTTCTGACATCATAAGATACTCCTTGATCATAACTCTGTCTTCGTGTTTTCATCATTTCACCTCACTATCTGTAGAGAGGTTTAGAGCATTGAGGTGGTTAATAAACATTTTGGTTGGTGACGAGAGAATTGATTTGTTGAATAATAGCAGCACTCTCAACAGCAGTTGTATCCCGCAAACTTCTTTTAAAGTGGCTCTGGCACTTGCTGCCCTTCTTCAACTCACGAGGGAAAAACACTTTCGGTCACTCAAAACGTCATAGGTGTCCGAAAGTGTTTTTCAAGAACAGACAGCAACAAGGCAATACATGCCAATGCTCAACTAAAAGAGTCTCCTAAGAAAATTACTTTCTCCTTAACTATTTCTCTGCCTTTTGCTTATTTCTGCCTCGTTTCTCAACTTTTTCAAGCCGAGCAAGAACAAGTCCATGTTCTGCACAGTGTTGTTTGTATGCCTCAACAACATGTTTCCATGCAACAGCAAATTGTTCATTATGCTTAGACTCAAGAGCACGAGCTAATAAGTGCAGATCACATGCCCTATCCTCAGGCTTTACTGAAAAAAAACTCAGGCCAAAATCAATAAGGTGAATTTTATCATCTGAAAAAATCATGTTAGAAGTAGTCAAGTCAGAGTGCACAATGCCTGCAGTATGCAGTTCTGCAATTAGTTTACCGATTTCTTTGCTATGCTCAACTGGTTTTTGCGCAAATATGTCTCTGAGTTTTGAACCCTTAAGAAATGACATGGCAATTAGTTCTTTATCATCAGAACTTACAAGTTTAGGTGCAGGAAAACTTGCAGCACTAAGTTTTTGCAAAACCTTAGCCTCTCGTTTAGTGCGCTGACTTCTTAATTGCGAATCAATAAGCGCAAGCCGATATGCTTTTGCAGGTCTGCGTTTATGCACAACACTGCCATCACGTTCAATAATTGCTTCAGCACCATTGCCAATTATTTCAAGAGACATAATAAGTAGATTCTGGATGTGTTTAAAATAGTTATTGTTAGAAAAACTGCGCAAGCCTTATCAAGCACTTTCTATTAGCAACAGGAATGGCACTTGATGGAACGTTTTTTTTTATGAAAGAATGTGCACAAAGACTTGGACAAGGAATTGAAGCACTGTGCGAGGGAACAGGAAGACCGCAATACAATGACCTAAAAGCAGGCCTTCAATATTTAGACAGAGCGCGAGCTGGATTTTTGTTATACTTGAGTGAATTAAAAGTATTGACACAAACAGGTACTAACGCAACAGTATCAAAAATAGAATCTAAACAAATAACAGAGATAGACACTGCACGCAAGATTGTGACTGCATGCATGAATCAGATTCCTGAGTGGGCTAAAGAAAAACTGTATGAACAGTACAGGTCTCTCACATATATTATGGCACTCAATCAATCAACCACAGAAGGATGTTCTGGCGGTTTAACGTACCATATTATTGACTTGACAAATGCAGATCCACGACTCAAAGAAGACTATTACAGACTTACGCAGTTCTACAAAAACCTTGACAAAGAACTACAAAAAGTGCAACTATCCTAAATTTATTGACCAGCTCATTCTTTTCTTTGCAAGAACCTGTCGATGTACTCCATTACCTTGTCTGTCATCTCAACATTGATGGACACTTGCTCTCCGTAGTTTGTAGGTTTGCTTTTGAGAATACCTTCATTCTTGAGTTTGTGGATCATCTCTTTGACCTTACCAACAATATCTTTTGGGAATCCTTTTTGCAAGTGTTCAATCGCAGTATGGCTATGCTCAAACTTGCCAAAGCGCGAGAGCTTGTGCAAAATTTTACCTTTGATATCATCATCAGTCCAGCCCAATTGTCCACCAAAATAGACTTTGAAAGACAATATTTATATACTTTTGCTTCTTGAAGAAAGGAATGCAAGAAAAATCGCTATTGATACACCTCACAGGAAATATGCCCTTGTTTAGTATCATGGACTTTCTTGTAGACAACAAAGGAATGGACTTTAGCAAGAAAGACATAGCTGAAGGTGCAGAAATATCCAAAGCATCTTTGTTCAATTACTGGCCAGAACTTGAGAAACACAACATAGTCAAAGTAACAAGAACCTTTGGCAAAACCAAGCTTTACACACTCAACACTGAAAGCCCAATAACAAGGAAAATCCTAGAACTAGAATCAACACTCATACGACAAGCAATGCTCAAAGCAGCACACAAAGAAGAATTGATGATGGAAGCATAGATTAAAAAGACAGAGATTTCTTGCCACGTTTATTTAAAAATTCTATGAAAAAAGTCTACGTACTCATAAAAAAATGAGAGTTATGCAACACGGCACAGCATATTGAAAAAAATAATCACGCAAAAACGCAAAGTATACTAAATTACTCAGCCACAACACTCTGTTCAGCTTCAGGAGCTTGCTCAACAACTGGTGCACCTGCTGGTTCAACCATAGCAGTTTGATCTTCTTCTTCAACATCAGCAGCTTTCTCAACAACAGGCTGTTTTGCAAGAGCCTTTGCAGCAGCCAGTTCAGCAGGAGTTGCCTCACCAAGCAGATGAAACTGGCGCGCCTCACACACTGCAAGAGGATAGGTTTTTTTCACGCCCTCTTGAATTGCTTTTTGCAATTTACGCTGAACAATACTCATAATCGCATCATGATATGTCTGGTTTGCAAGGAAAATTCCAGCAGACTTACGCGCTTGTCTTCGGACTTCAGAAGTGATACCACGAGTTGCTCTGTTACGAGTAATCATGAGGAGTTTTAAGCGCACCTTTTTTCCATCATCAGTAACTGCTACAAAAGAATCATCAAGCTTTTCCCTGCTCTTGCGCATAAGCTTTCTTAACGCAGCAGGAAGCCATTCCAAACCCAAAATTTCAGTAGTACATGCGCCTTCTTTCACACCAACAATCTTGTAATCAGCATTAAGCGCCTGATGACCAGGATCATTTGTTACAATAATCATGCTTGCAAAAACATGCTTGCCTATGGCAGCTTGAGGATCTGAAACAGTTGTTTCACAAAGCACAACATTTCCCATAAAATCAGGAGCACGAACAGGAATCCATACCTTCTTCTTTACAACAGTTCCTGCTTTCTTAGTTGCTGACATCAGATTGAAACACAATGGCTGTGTTTAAAAAGCTTGTGGAAAACGAATTTTCAAATTGAGAACAGCATAAAATTTCCCACAAGATTAATATACACCTCCTGCCAAATCAAATTTATGATAGGATTAATTATTTCACTCGCAATTCTCTTGCTCATCAGCATAATTCTTGTTGCATGGTATGTTGGCACCTACAATGCATTTATCCAGCTCAAAGCAGACATACCAAAAGCATTAGCAAACATTGATGTCTTGCTTAAACAACGTCATGATGAGTTGCCAAAACTCATTGCATCAGTCAAGGGTT
>ORJL010263863.1_pt1 | contig 30964 bp, 31 predicted proteins | sample 1779941 | NCBI WGS metagenome assembly ORJL01 (sample SAMEA104232317, study PRJEB22302) | groundwater metagenome | biome: forest; feature: aquifer; material: groundwater | place: USA | collected 2011-08-07 | depth 5.8 m | reverse complement strand
GGGCTGGCGGCGCGCGGGTTTCGCGGAGAAGGGGATGTGCCGCCCATTCCAGACGAAGTTCGCTGCGAAACGGCGCGCCGCTACATCGAAGCCTATGAACTCATCACCGGGAAAACATTTTTAGCCGAGGTCGGACCCGCTGAGGAACGCATCAAAAAAAATCTCAGCAAATTCTTTTAATCTCCATGGATTTTTTTAAAGAATTCGAACGACTCAAACTTAAAACTCCGCGGGTGGCTTCGGTGATTATCAATTCCACCAACAGCGCATACTGCCACAACGTCGACCACTGCAAAAACTGTTACCTCATCGCCAATGCAGTCGGGAACCAAGACTGCATGTATGGCCGTGATTATTATAAAAATACCGACTGCATCGATTGCGACCATATCGAAACATGCACCCTCTGCTATAACTGCGTGAATTGCAAGGAATGCTGGAACGGGAACTTTCTGCAAGATTGCGCGAACGCCGTGGACTGCGATTACGGATATTTCCTGAAAGACTGCAAAAACTGCATCGGCTGTACCGGGCTTCGCAAAAAGGAATTTCACATTTTCAATACCCCCTATTCTCAAAAAGAATTTTTCGTGAAAAAAGCTTCGCTCACTGACCATGAAATCACAGAAGGGTTCAATCGTCTCAAGAGAGAGGTGCCGCGCCGTGACACCTTGCACGTCAATACGGAAAATTGCCTCGGGGATAATATCCTCAATTCAAAAGATATTTTTTACGGCTTTGACGTGCGGGATTCTCAAGATTGCGGATACGTGGCAGAGCTGCACAGCGTTAAAGACAGCTGGGACATTTTTGTCCTCGAATATTCGGAACTCTGCTACGACCTCACGAGCTGCTACAAACTCAACAACTGCAATTTTTGTTTTAGCTGCTGGGAGTCGAATGATCTTGAATTCTGCGAATGGGTGAGCAACAGCCAAAACTGCTTCGGCTGCATCAGCTTGCACCGGAAAGAATATCATCTGTTGAATGAACCGTATTCAAAAGATGAATATTTCAAAAAAACTGCGGAAATCAAAGATCAATTGAAACGAGATAAAACGTACGATTTGCGGATGCTCACGCCTACGTATCCGGTCGAAGACACGGTCGCCCTCTGGCCAAGGCTCTAATATGGATGAACTTGCATTCTATAAAAGGATAGAAGTACCCCCGCCCACGCTCGGTCCTTTGGAACGGCAAAGACGGCGGCTCGTCTGGCGGGATGAACGATTTCTCCATCATGGCGCCTGCCATTTTTGCCAAAAAAAACTCGTGACTGTGTATCCGCCCGAAGTGAAGTTTCCGGTGCTCTGTGCGGAGTGTTTTTGGAGCGACCACTACGACCCGCTCCAGTACGGACGCGAGTTTGATTTCAACCGACCGTTTTTCGATCAGTTTCACGAACTTCACGACGCGGCGCCGCAGCTGGCGATATTTCAATCACACTGCGTAAACTCCGACTACTCCATTAATTGCGTCTACGACAAAAACTGCTACATGATGTCCGGCGCGGATTACAACGAAGATTGCATGTACGGGCTCAACACCCAGCGCTCAAAAGATTGCGTCGACCACATTCTCATCTACGACTGCCAACTCTGTTATGGCTGTATATGGTCATCGAAGCTCTACCAATGCGTCGGCTGCCAGGACAGCGAAAACTGCACAGACTCGTGGTTCTTGTTTGACTGCAAAGGATCCTCCTCATGCGCGTTTAGTTCGAACCTGCGCAACAAACAGTATGTTTTTGAAAACGTTCAACTTACGAAAGAGGAATACGAAAAGAAATTGGCGGAAAAATTAAAAGAAATTTTTAATAATCCGGCGTGGCTGTATGAAAATTTAGCGAGGGTCCGAGGGAAAGCGATTCAACGCGCCAGCATGATCGTGAATGGAGAAAATGTCTCGGGAAATTATATTCGAAACAGCAAAAATGCCCATGACGTGTATGACGCCGAGGACCTTGAAGATGTGCATTATGCTTACTATGCGTTATCGGTAAAGGATTCGTGCGATTTAACGGCCATCGGGTGGGCAAGGCAATTTTATGAATGCGTATCCGGAGGATTAAGCGAATCCGTGTTTTTTTCAACCACCGTTTTGGACAGCCATGACATTTGGTACTCGCGCTCCATCTGGAACTGTAGCGACATCTTCGGCTCAACAAGCCTCAAAAATCATCTTCGGTTTGTGATTTTCAATAAGCAATACTCGCAAGAGGAGTTTCACGCCTTGAGAGAACTCATTATCGAGCATATGAAAAAGACCAATGAGTACGGAGAATTTTTCCCGCCCCATCTCTCTCCATTTGAATACAACCGATCCATGGCTATCGACCACATGCCGCTCGCAAGGGAAGAGGCCCTCAAGCTTGGATTCCGCTGGCACGACGAAGACACATCAAAGTCGGCAATGATTGATGCCTCGCTCCCTATATGCGCGAACTGCGGAAAAAATTTCCTGATCATTGAACAGGAAACCAATTTCTATAAAAGAATAAATATCCCCACGCCAAAACTCTGCTGGCCATGCCGCGTGCAAAATCTCTTGGCGCAGCGAAGACCCTACGAACTTTTTGAACGTTCCTGCTCGAAATGCACGGCCCCGATTCAAACATCGCTCCGACCAAGCGACCTCGCAACGGTCTATTGCGAGGAGTGCTACCTCGAAGCCGTGTACTAAGCGGTATAGAATAACGTATAATCAAGCCATGCCAACAGACGAATCAGATATTGAGGATGTAAAAAGGCGGTCAAGAAAAACCGAAAAACCTTCTCAGGTTCATGACCCGGAAATTGAAGCTGAAGAAGAAGATGTAGAAAGAGCCACAACAAGAGTTCTTCAGCAAAATGAAATCCTCGATCAGTTGAGAGCGGCGAAAAATGCAGAGGCGCGGGTGAGAACCTTCGCAAAAATAATGGATACCTACGGGGTGGAGGCTATCATCGGCCTTTTTGAAGGAGCCGGCGATGCGGCCACAAGCGTTCTTTCTGGCTTATATTTGATGCATGAAGCGGGCAAGGCAGGGTTGAGTAAAACTGATTTTTTAAAAATTGCAGCACTACAGACGGCAGATTTTTTTATTGGAGCTATTCCGATAATCGGTGATATCGGCGACTTCGTCTTTCATGCAAATAAATTAAGTATTCCGCTCTTCCGAGATAAAACGGACGAGCTCGTGAGAGAAGCGCGAGCGGCAGGCGTTTCGCAGGAAGCTATCTCAAAAATCACCGATTCTGCGGAAAAACTTCCTCGACTCGCAGATCATGTCGTCAACGTTGACAGGGCCGCAAAGGCATTAAGAAAGGCAGCATAGGCCTCTGGTATAATCAAACCGTGTCTTTCGTAGAAGATTTCCGCAGACTCCAACTGAAGCAGCCGCGCATCGCGCTCCAGTTTTCGCAATCGGAAAACAGCGAGTACACAAATTACGCATTCAAAAATAAAAACTGCTACCTCGTATTTGGCGGTCACTACAATGAAGACAGTTATCACGGCCAATATACGTATGCAACAAAGGATTGCGTTGATTGCGATCGAGTAGAGCATGGCGAACTTTCATATGAATGCAGTGCTTGCAGCAACATTTATAACTGCGATTATTGTTGGAATTGCCACACCTGCTCTGACTGCACATTCGGTTTTGATTTGGTGAATTGCCGAAACTGCTTCTTGTGCGCAGGCTTACGAAATGTCGAATACCATATTCTCAATAAACCATATACTGCGGAGGATTATGCCAAAGAAGTACAGCGTATGAGAAAGGAATATTCGGTTCCGAAACTTTCGAACCAGCTTGAAAAATTACGACTCACTATCCCAAATGTGGCATTCATACAAAAAAATTGTGAGAACTGTCTCGGTTCCTATCTTCAGAACTGCAAAAATTGTTATTTCTGTTCCACCATGACCGATGGTGAGGATTGCATATATATGATGCGGGCAAATGCAGTCAAAAATTGCGTTGATTGCGACAATACGGGGTATGACCCTTCCGAACTTCTCTATGAATGCATCGGAAATTCAGGAAATAACAACTGCAATTTTTGCTTTGGCTGCTGGCATAATTCCGATCTTGAATATTGCGAGCTTGTGTTTAATTCTCGTCACTGCTTCGGGTGCATCAGTAGGCAACACGCAGAGTATGAAATTTTAAATCTAAAATATCCAAAAGAAGAATGGTTTAAGCGAGTAGCCATGATTAAGGATGAATTGCGAAACGCAGGATTGTACGGAAAATGGCTATTGCCTTCAACGTATCCATACGAAGACACCATCGCACCCCTTTATTTTTCATAAACAAGATGTCGTTTATAGATAAATTCCGTGCCCTACAGCTCAAAATGCCGCGCATTGCGCTCCAGTTTTCACAATCGGAAAACAGCGAGTATACGAACTACGCCTTCAAAAATAAAAATTGCTATCTTGTGTTTGGGAGCCACTATAACGAGGATTGCTATCACCTTCAGTACTGCTATGCCGACAAGGATTGCGTTGATTGTGACAAAGTAGATCACAGCGAACTCACCTATGAATCAACTTTCTGCAGCAATATCTACAATGGAAATTACCTCGCAAACTGCTTCACGTGCGCAGACTGCGAATATGGATTTGACCTCGTGAATTGCCGAAACTGTTTCCTCTGTGCAGGTTTACGGAATGTCGAATATCACATTCAAAATCGTCCGGTTCCGAAAGAAGAATATATGGAAACCGTCCGCCGTTTGAAAACCGCCCACAGCTCGGGGAAACTTCTTCATGAATTGGAAAAAATACGGCGGACCGTACCTCATGTAGCGACGATACAAAAAAATTGCGAACAATGCCTTGGTTCATTTCTCGAAAACTGCAAAGGAGCGCTGTACTGCTACAACGGTACAGACCTTGAAGATTGCCTCTACATGCAAACGGTCGCGCATCACGCCAAAAATTGCGTGGATTGCGATTCTATCGGCTATGATCCTTCAGAACTCCTCTACGAATGCATCGGTATCACTGGCGGGATAAATTGCAATTTTTGCTACGCAAGCTGGCATAATAATGACATCGAATACTGTGAACTTGTTTTCAACTCACACCACTGCTTCGGCTGCATCAGTAGGAATCACGCCGAATATGAGATCCTCAATATAAAATATTCAAAGGAAGATTGGTTTAAAAAAGTCGCGCTGATAAAAGACGAGCTGAGGTCACAGAACCTCTATGGAAAATGGCTTCTTCCGTCAACCTATCCATATGAAGATACGATTGCGCCCCTCTATTTTTCGTGATAGAAAAAAGAACACCATCCATGAAAAAAATTCTCTCCAGCTCACTTGTTCTTCTCATCCTCATTTCGAGCCTCAGCGCTTGCAATACGAACGCTCCGTATAATGAAACGCAAAAACAAGCACCGTTTCAATATAGAGGTGTTGAAGGAGTCGATGCCTTAACCCTCCTCAAACAGCAGTTTCAAGTCCAAACCAAAGATTTTGGCCCGGGGATGGGAGAATTTGTAGAGTCAATTCAAAATATCAAACCCGGAAAGGATGAGTTCTGGGCATTCTACATCAACGGCAGCTCTTCCAATGTGGGCGCCTCGAGCTACCAAACAAAAGCAGACGATACCCTGGAATGGAAGCTCGAAAAAATTACTGACACCTATTGATATGGGCCTGTATTTTTTTCTCTTGGGCGCCGGCGTCATCAGTCGTTTGATTCCGCATGCCTGGAATTTTACGCCCGTGACTTCTGTCGCGATTTTTGCGGCGATCTACCTCTCAAAACGAGAAGCCGTCGTGCTCCCTTTGGCAATCCGGTTCGTATCCGATGCCATCATCGGATTTTTCTCACTTCCGCTCATGATGGCCGTGTATGGCTCCCATCTTTTTGGAGTTGTGATGGGACGATGGGTAAGAAAGAAAAAAACGCTGTTTCGGCTTATCGTCGGGCCTCTTCTTTCTGCCACCATCTTCTTCTTGGTAACTAATTTTGCATGGTTCTATGAAAGTTATCCACACACATTTCATGGTATTCTCCAGTCGTATATGAATGGTCTGCCATTTTTTCGAGGGACTCTTTTGGGAGATGTTTTCTACACCCTGGTACTCGTCGGTGGCTATGAATGTATCCTTGCTTTCCAATCAAAACGAAGACTTCAAATTTCCATTTCTTAAACCATGCCTCTCGAAGCCATCTGCAAAATTTCCGGGAAATCATTTACGCATACCGACCGCGATCTTGAATTCTATAAAAAAATCGGGGTGCCCCCGCCACAACTGTGTCCAGAAGAACGAAGGCGCCGCCGTTTTACATTCCGCAACGAGCGCTTTCTCTACAAGCGAAAAAGTGCGCTCTCCGGAAAGGAAATTATTTCTTGCATGCACCCGGACAGTCCGCAGCCGGTTTATAACCAAGAAGAATGGTACGGAGACACATGGGATGGCGCCGACTACGCTCGACCGTATGATTTTAATCGCCCGTTTTTCGATCAATACAAAGAACTCCAGAAAGTTGTGCCGGCCATTGCCATCAACGGGAGCAATAATGAAAACTGCCCCTATGCAAACTACGCGGCGGCATGCAAAAACTGCCATCTCATTTTCGGCTCGGTGTATTGCGAAGACTGCCTCTACGGAAACCCATACTACTGCAAATCTTGCATTGACTCACTCCTCGTGCGCGACTCTGAACTTTGTTACGAGTGCGTGACCTGCGAAAAATGCTACGAGTGTTTTTACTGCCAAGATTGCGCGGGAAGTTTTGGACTTCTTTTTTGCTATGACTGCCACGGATCAAAAAATTGCATCGGCTGTACCGGGCTTCGGAATAAAGAATATTACATTTTCAACAAAGCATATTCAAAAGAAGATTTTTTGAAAGCAAAGGCGGCGCTCAATCTTTGCGATACGCAACAATTTGAAAATCTCAAATCGCAATTTGAAACGCTGAAATTGGAGTATCCACGGCGGTTTGCTGTGACACTCAATACGGAAAATTCCACCGGCGATTATGTCTATTCCTCAAAAAACGCGACGGATTGCTATGACGTGCAGCGGCTCGAAGACTGCCGTTATTGCGCGCAGGTCATCGATATGAAAGACTGTCAGGACTGCAATTATATGGAGGAATGCGAACTTTGCTACGAATACATCTGCCACTTTCAGAATCAACGGATCTTTTTTTCCGTGTGGTGCCACGCAAGCCACGATATTTGGTATTCAAGCTATTGCGTTTCGTCATCGGATCTTTTCGGCTGCATCGGGCTTAAACACAAGCAGTATTGCATTTTGAACAAACAATATACGAAAGGGGAGTATGAAGATTTGAGACCCCGTATCATCGAACAAATGAAACGAGAAGGCTCATTCGGGGAATTTTTCCATCCGTCGCTTTCGCTCTTCTGCTACAACGAAACAGTGGCGCAGGAATATTTTCCCATGACAAAAGAAGAGGCTCTGGAACGCGGATATCGATGGAGAGACAAGGATCCGAAGGATTATCGGCCGCAAACGTACAAGGTACCGACGAACATACGCGACGTGCCGGACTCCGTCATCAATGAAATATTAGGCTGTCTCGAATGCAAGAAGAATTTCCGGGTAGAAAAAGCAGAGGTCACGTTCTACAAAAGATACGGACTATCGATTCCAGCAAAATGTCCTGACTGTCGTCACCGGGATCGGCTCTCTCTCAGAAATCCACGAATGCTCTTTGACCGAAGCTGCGAGAAATGCGGAGTACATCTCCAGAGCACATACGCTTCCGATCGCCCTGAAGACATTTACTGCGAGCAGTGCTATCTGAAAATGGTATATTAGTTGCATGAATTCCTGGCTCCTCCTAAGCCTTCTTGCTCCGCTCCTCTGGGGATTTACGAACGCCATGGACACGGCGGTTCGTCGCCATTTCATAAAAAGTGATTATGCGGCCACGTGGTTTTTAGCTATGACGAGACTGCCGGTTATCATTGCTCTGCTGATGTTTATTGATTGGCGCGCCCCTTCAAGTACCATCATGTGGATGCTCATAGCGGGAGCTTTGTGGATCACTCCCTTCATTTTCTATTACCGCGCCATGGAATTTGAGGAACCAAGCCGCATCGTGCTCATTTTTCAAATGAGCCACCTGTTTGTCCTTCTCTTCGCTTTTTTGCTCATTGGCGAAAATCTTTCGCTTGAGCAGCTTTGGGGATTTCTCCTTCTCCTTTCGGGCGGTATTTTTGCAGGCATAAAACGCCTCGAAGGCCTCTGGCGATTAAGCCGAGCTTTTTGGATCATCCTCATAGGAACCACAATCTGGGCCCTTGCCGATGTCCTCTTCAAAAAAATGGAACCGGGTTTTCCGAATTTTATGGCAGCGCTGCTCTGGTATCTCGTGGGCAGTTTCATCCCGTGCATTCTCGTTCTTGTATTTCCAAAGTGGCGCAGGCTCCTCAAAACATCCTTCCACAAACTCCCCGGTCGCACTTGGTTTCTCATTTCACTCAATCAAGTTTTCGGCCTTGGAGGCACTATTATTTTTGCCTACGCTCTCACGCTCGGAAAGGCTTCTCTCACAAGCGTCATGATTGGTGTTCAGCCGCTGCTCGCTCTGCTCTGGGGATTTCTGCTCTCAAGATGGATTCCGGAAGTGGCGCGTGAAGACGTTCACCGATCAACCCTCCTCATGAAAGGAGCTTCACTTGTCCTCATCCTCGGCGGACTTTTTATACTTCAAATTTCCCATGTCTGAAGCGAGAACTTGTGCTACAGAACTCCAGTCGGTACTGGACCCCAGCCGCTCACGATGGAATTGCCAGCTGTATCTTTAACCGTACCCGAAACAACTGTGCCTCCATCCAATACGCCGACACCTCCAGCATTATCTGTCCCGACAACTCCGGAAACACCGCCTGTAACCGTTGTTGGGGTAATTGTTAAGTGTGTACCGGCTATATCTAAGCTAAGCGATACCGTGGTTGCTGTAACTGCATTTTGACCGCCCGCTGCAGTGGTTCTATAGTAAAAGTTAGTTATATTCCCGATGGTATATGTAGAAGTTGTACCGCTTAATGTAGAAGTGATATTTCCGGTATAACCGGCTGTTATTTCAGTTACTGTTCCGCCGTAGGTTAATTTACCATAGATCGAAGCAGGATCAATTCGCTCGCTAAACGTAAGCGTAATTCTATCTCCGGTATCAAAATGCGTAGTAGAACCTACATTTGTTTCCGCCAATACAATTGAATTAAGTGTCGGCGCGGTCGTATCGCTTGCTACTGAGGCCGCTATCAAGGCAGATGATAAAACATCCGGTGCATTTTCTGCAAGTACCGTCCATGTTGAATTGGAAGTTACTCCTGCGTTTGCAACATCCCACGTCGCGCTACCAGGTGAGCCGGCTGCACCAGCATTGAATCTGAATTGTGCTGTCTGACTGCCGACGTTTGTGCCAACATCAGCAAGAATCTTAAATGTTCTCGTTTCACCCTGCTGAAACATAGAGGTAAATAAGATTCCTCCTTGTGTACTATTATTGAAATCGCTTGAGTTTGCGTTGGTTGCAATATTCATATTATAAGTCACATCGTGCAATGTAAAATTTGTTAATGTCGCAGTGGCGAGCTCTGTGATGTTTAAAGCTGTAACAGATATTGATGCACCTGGATTATTTGCATTCGCTGCATCAGCGCCAAGAGTAAATCTACCTACTTCAACTTGGCTCCCTGTTATCAAAGCGGTAGATGCCGGAGCTATCCAAGCAAAATTGAGCTTGGTTGGATATAAACGCTTCAAGCTTGTTGGAGTCGACGTTAGCGTAATACCACTGGCAGCTAAAGAACCTCCTGAATCCACTCCTGTTGCTTCAATTCTATCGATTACGAATCGTACGTCCGAACCCGACGTTGCATCGAATGTAGTATTTGCTTTCAGCGTAAGGGATGTTGGTGTTCCTACAGTGATAATTAAAGAATCGCCACTAAAATTTAATACAGCATTGCCTTCTGGCGATAAGGAATCGACCGGGGCATCACCAAGCAATGATCCGTCAGTACCGATAAATTTTATATTCGATAAACCGTTTCTATTCGTACCGATATTTCTTAAGCTGATGCTTCTTATGCGTACCGATTCAGAGTCAGAGGTAAACCGGAATACTCCAAAGCTAACATTCGTGGTACCAGCAACTATTTGGGTCGACCGAATATTTGCAACAGTATCATGTTCTACTGAAAGATGTGCACTGCTCGGTGTTGCTGGACGCGGCGAAGGAGGAGGTGGAGGTGGAGGAGGAGGTGGTGGTGTAGCTGGAGCCGAACAAACTCTCCTACCAAAACTATCCGTTCCACTTTGTACTAACCCAGACTGGCAAGCGCACTCGTTTGTTCTATTATTCGGTGTCGTTCCCACTCCACAACTCCATACGCAACGTCTATCGTTGGTTAGAACATGATATGGCTTGGGACATGATCCTGTGGGTGTAAGTCTTCCAGTTAAGAGTCCACCTTTGCTCGCGAAAACCGCAATCAACACTGCAACTACGGTAATACCAATTCCTATTTTTGCTTTCGATGACATAGATTTTTATTTTTAAAAAATATTTATTTAGCCAGTTATATTATACGTTATTACCCGCACTTCGTCAATCTCTTCGTTTTCTTCGCGCTTCTTGATTTCTTCCTGCAACCGGTCATAATTTTGCCGCATACAATCCTTCTCACAAATTTCCCATGTCTGAAGCAAAAGCTTGCGCATCGTGCAAAACCGAATTCGAGATCCTCCCTGATGATCAGAAAATGTATGAGCTTTTTACGGTGCCATCGCCAAAACAGTGCCCGCGGTGCCGGCTCGTGCGGCGCCTCATGGAGCGCAATGTAAAATACCTTTACTATCGAACCTGCGATTTAACGAAAAAAAATACCCTCTCGCAATACCACCAAAACCAGCTTTTTCCGGTGTACGGTCCCGAGGCTTGGTGGAGCGATCATTGGGACGGCTCCGATTATGGACGGCCTTTTGATTTCAACCGCGGGTTTTTTGAACAGTTTGCAGAGCTCAAAAGCACGACTCCGCATCTTGCCCTATTCAACACGGAAGGCACCATGCAGAACAGCGAATACAACAATTGCACCGCGTATATGAAAAACTGTTACCTCGTAGGCGAAAGCGATTACTGCGAGGAATGCTACTACTCAAATTTACTCAAACAATGCGTGTCGGTCGTTGATTGCTCCGTTTGCTATGAATGCGAGCTCTGCTATGAATCCGTGGATTGCCTGAAATGTTACGGTGTGCGCTACTCTCAAGACTGCCAAAATTGCCGTGACAGTTATTTTTTGGAAAATTGTGTGTCATGCCAAGACTGCATTGGCTGCATCAATCAGCGCAATAAACAGTACATGATTTTCAATACGCAATATTCCAAAGAGGAATTTGAAAATCATAAAAAGAATTTCCGGCTGGACACTTCGGACGGCGTGGAAAAATTGGGCGCACAGTGCATGGAATTTTTCAAAACGCAGCCGCGGAAAAATCTCATAGCCGAACAGAATCAGAACAGTTTCGGCAATCATCTTTTTAATTCAAAAAATGCCTTTTATTGTTTTGACAGCAAGGATCTGGAAGACTGCCGGTACTGTGCTCGGCTTTCCCTCGACGTAAAATCATCCATGGACTACAACTCGTGGGGCAATAAAGCCCAGCTCATCTATTTTTCTTCCGGATGCGGAGACAATATCTACCATTTGAAATTTTGCGTGAACTGCCAAAAAAATGTTCGCGATTGCACATACTGCTATGAGTGCTTCAGCAGTTCAAATTGTTTCGGCTGCATCGGATTGAAAAAGAAGGAATTTTGCATTCTGAACAAGCAATATACGAAAGATGATTATGAAGAACTGGTGCCTAGAATTATTGAGCACATGAAACAAACGGGGCAGTGGGGGGAGTTTTTTCCAAAATCATTCTGCGCTCATGCATACAATGAAGCTCTTGCCATGGATGTTTTTCCTCTCTCAAAAGAAGAAGCGATCGCTAAAGGATACCGATGGCTGGATGAAGATTCTTCTATTCAGCAATCGGCGCAGCCAAAAACTCCGGTGCCGGGCACCAATGCTTGCAGTGAATGCAAGAAAAACTTCAAAATAATTCCGCAAGAACTTGAGTTCTATAATTTCATGAAAATTCCATCACCTCTCAAGTGCCAATTATGCCGCCATAAAACGCGTATTTCAAAACGCCTTCCTCCAAAACTTTGGTCAAAGCCATGCTCCAAATGTGGTAATGGGACGCTAACAAGCTATGGCCCGGACCGCCCAGAGATTGTGTACTGCGAAAAATGTTATTTAGAAACGGTGTATTAATCTACGACTGTTCCTTCCGGGAGGAGATGTCGCAGACCCGCGGCAGCATAGAGAATATACATCATCCGCGTATCACACTCTCCAGGCTCATGGGTGCTTTTCGATACCATACCAACACTTCCTGCCTCAACTTTGAGTTGAAACGTTTCATTTTCTTCGCCCATGAATGGAACACTCATACGCGCGGTTCCTGCTAAAAAAACACCACGCTCATTTTCGGTTAACTGAAGTGAATAGGAAAGAGGAACCATGGTTATTTCAGCATACGGGACATATAACCGGCCTTGGGCATGACCTCCATTTTCCCTTAATTTGGGCATGAGGATAGTTTCAACCCACGAAGGGGCCTTTGTTTCAGAATCTGGTGCATGTTCGGGTGGGGTATCCATACATATAAAAATTAAAAGATAGAGGACGATGGTAGCTCCTTTTTTATATATTGTCAAGAGTTACCGGCACAAAATCCGCTAATGATTGAATTCTATCTGTTAAACTGCTATACTTTAACTGTCGACTTTTTCCGGCAACAATGATGCTGAAATCCATATTTCAAACTCTCGGACTTCGTGATAAAGAAATACAGGCCTTTCTCAAAATGCTTCCGCTTGGCTCACAAGCGGTCAGCGTTATGGCCAAGTATGTTGGCATTCCGCGCTCCTCCATGTACGAAATGCTGGCTCGACTCAAGCGTCTTGGAGTGATCGACGAATGGGAGCGGAGCGGGGTTACCTACGTAAAATGCGTTCCGGCAGCCTCCCTCCCGGATCTCCTGAAAACCCGTGGACGGCAAATTGAACAAGCCCTCACGACCATTAAAACGGAGCTCCCTAAGCTTGAACAGCTCGAGAACAAACTCTCTATCACCCCGAAAGTGAAATTTTATGAGGGGAAACGTGAAGTGATGAAGGTGTATGAAGCCGTGATCAAAGAAAAGCAGTTCTATGCCTCATTCAATCCAAAGCTGGTAAAACACCGTATGCCGGAGTACTACTTAAAACTAGGGGAAGAACTCCGCAAAAACGGCGGCAGAGCGAAAGAGCTTGTGGTTGATTGCAAAGAAGGCCATACATACCAAAAACATTTCGCTTCAAAACTTCACCACATTAAGATACTCCCTTCTCATGTACGTTTTCCTTCGGATACCATTATCGGCGAACACACCATCTTCATGATTGCATATGGAGAAAATGAAGTTTGTGCAACAGAAATCGTAAACCCGTCACTTGCGCAGACACAACGTGCACTTTTCGAGCTCGTATGGGAAAATATTCCTGAGGAAAAAACATAATCTACCTATGGAAACTCGCCACTGCTCATCCTGCAAAAACTCCTTTGAAGTCACCGACCGAGACAAGGCTTATTACGCAAAAATGGACGTCCCTCCGCCAACGCTCTGTCCCGATTGCCGGCTCCAGCGGAGGCTCGCATTTCGCATGGAACGCACCCTCTACATGCGAAACTGCGATTTATCAGGCAAAAAAATGATGTCGATCATTGCGCCGGACAGCAAGTATAAAGCGTTCAACATTGATGAGTGGTACAGCGACAAATGGAACGCCCTGCTGTTCGGTCGTGCGTTTGATTTTAACCGTCCTTTTTTTGAGCAGTTCAGCGAACTTTTACAACAGGTCCCGCTGTTAGCGTTGCAGGTGGTCGGGGTGCAGAACTGCGATTTTGTGAATCAAGTAGGCTGGTCGAAGGATTGTTACCTGATCATCGAGGCGGATTACAACGAATCGTGCCTCTATTCATACCGGATTTTTTATTCAAAAATGTGCATCGACTGTACGGAAATTTTCAAATGCGAACGGTGTTATGGGTGCACCGACTGTGAAAATTGCTTCAATGTAAAATGGAGCCAGCTTGCGCGGCAGTGCTCAGGCAGCGCGTTTCTCTATGATTGTCGCGGCTGTATGAGCTGCTTCGGCTGCGTTGGACTCCGCCAGAAAAAATACTGTTTTTTTAACGAACAGCTCAGCAAAGAAGAGTATGAGCGGCGGGTCGCGCCATTTGATTTTGCAAATCCAGAACATGTCAAACTTGCGGGCGAACGTTTTGAAAAACTGAAGCTTACGTTTCCGCGAAAAGCTTACATCGGTGAAATGAACGACGCCGTGAGCGGGAGTTATATTTACCAAAGTAAAGATTGCCAAGAGTGCTACGGCGTACGCGAATCTCGCGATTGCAGCTACTGCTTATTCATCCGCACCTCACGCGACTGCATGGATTATTCTGTCTGGGGCAGTAATGCGGAACGAATTTACGAATCACAAGCCTGCGGCCAGAATATTTTCAATCTGCGATTTTGCGCCGACTGTTTCGATGGTTCACACGATCTCACGTACTGCTTTCAATGCGTAACGGGAAGTAATAATAGTTTCGGCTGCGTCGGTCTGCAAAAACAGCAATACTGCGTGTTGAATAAATTATATTCAAAAGAGGAATATGAAAAACTGACGGCGCGCATTATCGAACATATGAAGAAAACGGGGGAATGGGGTGAGTTTTTCCCGATGAACATTGCACCATATTGCTATAATGAAACCGTGGCACAGGAATATTTCCCGCTCACAAAAGAAGGTGCGGAAGGAAATGGGCTTGCGTGGAAAGACAATCTTCCATGGACGACCGGCAAAGAAACCATCGAGCCCTCAAATCTTCCGCTTTCCGCAAAAGAGGCGCCAGATTCTATCCTGAAAGAAGTTCTTGCCTGCGAAGCGACGGGCAGAAATTACCGCATCACCGAACAGGAACTCAAACTCTATCGTGAAATGGGACTTTCTCTTCCGCGGCTTCATCCGGATGAACGACACCGACGAAGATGGCTAAGCCGTAACCCATTTCAACTCTGGAAACGGACCTGCTTCAAATGCGGTACGGAAATTCAAACCACTTACAGTCCCGACCGACCGGAAACCGTATACTGCGAAGCCTGCTATTTAAAACAGGTCTATTAAATGATAAAATAGAGGTGATGTTGGTTCCCATTCTCCTCGGCTCCGAATCTGACCGCGACCACGCTAAAAAAATCACTGATGAGCTCGACAAGTTCGGTGTTCCGCATGAGGTTCGAGTTATTTCCGCACACAAAGTTCCGGAAATGTGCGTGGAGTACATTCAGGAAACGAACAAAAAAGAAAACGTGGTCTATATTACCTGTGCCGGTCGCAGCAACGGACTTTCCGGGGTTATTTCCGGCTCAGCCATTCATCCTGTGATTGCCTGCCCACCATTTTCAGATAAAGCCGATTACCTCGCCAATATTCATTCCTCCGTGTTGATGCCAAGCGACACCCCGGCTATGACGGTGGTTGATCCAAAAAACGCTGCACTTGCCGCTGTTAAGATTCTGGCAATTTCCGATGAAAATCTTCAAAAGAAGGTAATAAAACGGATCGAAGAGGTAAAAAAGAGCTTCAAGAAATAGACATGTAGCAAAAATTGTAGTATAATATAGGAAACAAAAAATACATATGCGCCAGAGTAAACATAAGCGAGGTTTGAGCAAATTTTTCATCGTTGCGGGCATTGGAGCAACCATAGGAATTTCGGTTGTTATTCATGCAGCAAGTCTTTCAACGATTACGTCTCCAGCTTCTCTAAAAAAGCTTATTCCCACTACGACAACGACAAAAACTCCGACCATAACCATTCCGCCAACGACTCCTTCAAAAGAAATAAAAATAACCCCCGACAAGGCAATCACCGATAAAACCACGAAAGAGTCCAAAACAACGGCTCCAAGTATCACGGTGCCAACCACGGTCCCTTCACCGTCAACGTCGACGAAAGAGACCACGCCTTCAAAAGAAACAAAAACGACGATTCAAGAAACTATCCTAAATCCGATAACAAAAAAAAACCCGGCCGCCACCAATCCAGAAAAATCAAAAACACTGCTTCCCACCACCACGCTCCCCGGTAAGATTGAAATTCCTTTAAAAGAGTTCAAAGAAACCGTGACGCCACTCCAAAAAATAGAGCCGCTTTCGCCAGAAACCACGCCTTTCATTACGCTCCCACTCAAGGATTCAACGGGAAAATCAGCAGTAACCCCCCTGAAAATTCCCGTATCAACACCGGAATCAAAAGAATTTATTATCACCACTCCGCTCAAAAACTCCAGTTTCATTCCACTTCTTCCTGCTGCCCCTGAAAAAAAACCGGAAACAAATATTATCATTAAAATCACGGAGGAGACTCCAAAAAACACTGATAAAATAGATGTCACGGAGCAGCCCGATTCAACCTCTTTCCTCAGCGATGTAGGCGGATCAAATCCTGCATATCAAGCGATAAGCGATATGATTGCCCTCATGATAAAACAGGGCAATTACGCTTCTCCTAAAAGCAAAAAATTCCGCCCAAAGAATAAAACGCGTTGGCCATTTGCAGCGCAATTGGCCCTCTCGCTCTCTGGCGATGCGTGTGGAATTGGAAAAGGAGGTACACGACAAGCGGCCTGTCTTGCAAAAGCGATTGAAATTGGCTTCATAGATAGGGGTACAAACACCAGTAAACCCCTGACAAAAGGGGAGTTTTATGAGCTCATGCTCCGAGCTCTCAAACTACCATCTGTTGCACCAGCTGCTGATATTATATGCATGGATGTCGATATGACCCACGAATTTTCCAGCATAATCGCGACGGCAAAATATTATGGAATTACCAAACGATATAAGTTTAAAGGCGAGGGCGGCTACTGCTTACCGGATGCGCCGCTGACGAAAGCCGAGGCCGCTATTATTGCCGCAAAAGCACTTGAGGCAAAGAAAAATTTTTAAGAGCGGTTCGCCTAGGAGCGGTAATCAAAATGCCACCATTCGGTCGGGAGCCCTTCAAATCCTTCCGCTCTCATGGTTTTTTCTAAAAACTTTCTATTCGCAGCCCTCGCCTTGGGGATTTTTTTGAAATTGCGGTGAGCCCGGTCTGAAAATTCATCATAACCCGTTGGCATGGGGAGCTCCCGGCCTTTCAAATCTGCCAGCGTGAGATCAACCGCAATGCCTTCGCAATGACGAGGATGTTTTTTAGGGTTTGCCACATAGCGCTCATCGGGAAAAACACTCCACAAGAGCTTTTGGGCTTGTTTCGGACGGTACGCATCCCAGAGCTTCAGTTGCAAGCCGCTGCGCTTGAGTTTGGCATTCACGCGACAGAGAGCCTGTGCGGCATCTTCCCTCAAAAGCGGCTGTATTTTTTTATAGACCCGCTCTTTGGTGAAATTTTCCTTCGTAGCATACCGAATGTCGAGGAGGAAATTCGGATCCAGGTCCCGCACATCAATCATTTTTTTCTTTTTCATAAGAGACAGCCGGAGTATACTCCTTAGTACCATGACCATTAAAATTCTCGTTACCGGCGGCACCTTCGATAAAGAATATAACGAAAAAGACGGAACCCTGTATTTCACGAAAACCCATATTTATGAAATGCTCACGGCTGGACGATGCAAGGTGGATGTCTCCATTCGCACGGTCACGCTCATCGATTCGCTCGACATGACTGACACCGATCGGCAGATTATCGCCGATTACTGTGTGGACAGTGAGGAAAAACACATTGTCGTGACCCATGGAACGGACACCATGGTCGAAACGGCGAAAGTGCTTGCTTCCCAGTCAAAACTCAAAGAAAAAACCATTGTGATGACCGGGGCGATGGTGCCCTACGTGTTCGGTAGCTCCGATGGCCAGTTTAACCTCGGATCCGCCATCGCTTTTTGCCAAACGCTCCCGGCGGGAGTTTACATCGCCATGAATGGCCGATATTTCCGCTATGATAACGTGCGCAAAAACAAAGAACTCGGTATATTTGAACCCATAAAAGTATGACGGACGAACTCCTTGCCATAAGCCCCTTAGACGGCCGCTATCGTGAAAAAATCAAATCGCTCGAACATTATTTTTCCGAGCATGCCCTCATTCGCTATCGGCTCTTGATTGAGCTCGAGTGGTTCATTTTCCTCTGCAACGAAGTAAAACTCGAGGGAACGCGGCCCTTGAACGACAAAGAGATTCGCACGCTGAAAGATCTTTCCACGGGATTTGATGTGACTGACTCCCGGCGCGTAAAACAGCTTGAGCAGAAAACGAATCACGACGTGAAAGCGCTCGAATATTTCATCAAGGAACATCTCAAAGCGCATCCAAAAATCGCGGTGATGAGTGAGTTCATCCACTTCGGCTGCACTTCGGAAGACATCAATAATCTCGCGTACGGCCTCCTACTCAAGGATTTTGGAACGAAGGAGTTTATGCCCTTGCTTTCGGGCGCCATTCAAGAGCTCTTTGGGATGGCGAAAAAATATAAAGCGGTTCCGATGCTCGCCCACACCCATGGACAACCCGCCAGTCCGACCACGGTCGGGAAAGAATTCATCAACGTGGTAGCAAGGCTCGAAAAACAATTTGATTCCCTCAAGAAAATTGAGCGGAGCGGGAAATTCAACGGAGCCGTGGGAAATTTTAATGCCCACACCATTGCCTATCCGAAAGTTGATTGGCCGGGTGTTTCACACCGATTCGTAACGTATTTGGGACTCACCCCCAATCCATACACCACTCAAATTGAACCGCATGATACCCTCGCCGAAAGATTCGATGCCCTTTCCCGCATCAACACCATCCTTATCGACAGTTGCCGCGATATGTGGATGTATATTTCGCTGGGTTATTTCAGACAGAAATTGAGAGGAGGTGAGGTCGGCTCATCCACCATGCCGCATAAGGTCAATCCGATCGATTTCGAAAACGCAGAAGGGAATTTTGGACTTGCAAATGCGATTTTCAGGCATCTCGCTGAAAAACTGCCCGTCTCTCGCATGCAGCGTGATCTTTCTGATTCGACGGTGCAACGCAACATCGGAGTCGGGTTTGGGTACACGGGCATCGCCTTGAAAAGTTTCATGAACGGCCTAAAAAAAGTCGACATTGACGAGAAACGCCTCAAGGAGGATCTCGAAAATAATTGGGAGGTTTTGACCGAAGCGATTCAAACGATGTTGCGGAAATACAAAATCGACCAGGCGTATGAACGATTAAAAACCCTAAGCCGCGGCAAAAAATTAACGGCGATGGAAATACGAACATTCGTGAAGCAACTCAAGATCGGCGCGGAGGATAAGAAACGATTGCTTGCCCTAACACCGGCAACGTATACTGGCCGCGCGGAGAAACTTGTCGACTTGTACAAACTCAAAATTTCATGATTCTTTCTGATCGCGACATTCGAAAAAAAATCGATTCTGGGGAAATTGTGGTTACCTCAGAGGATGGCCAGCATGTAACAAATATTAACGCCTCCTCCCTCGATTTGCGTCTCGGCCGATTTTTTAAAATCTATAATCACAGCCAGCAGGCTGTTCTTGACCCTCTCCACGGGGAAAGCCTCATCGATGCCACGAAACTCATCGAACTCAAAAATCCCGGAGAGCCCTTTATTGTACAACCCGGTGAATTTGTCCTCGGAGTTACCATGGAAAAAATAAAAATTGCGGATGATATCGTGGCGCGCGTGGAAGGCCGCAGTTCCCTCGGTCGGCTCGGCATCATTGTCCATTCAACGGCCGGCTTTATTGACGCTGGATTTGAAGGAACGATCACTCTCGAAATCACGAATATCAACCGGATGCCGGTGGCGCTCTATCCAGGGATGAGGATCTGCCAGCTTGCGTTTGAATTGATGTCTTCCAAGGCGGATGTTCCGTATTCCAAGAAAAAAACCTCGAAGTATCAAGGGCAGAATTTGCCGCAGGAAAGTAAGATTGCTTTTGATCCGGAGTTTTTAGAAATTGCGAAGCAGCGGGACGCACGGAACCTGATGGAATCAAAAGCATCAAAACCATTGACTCAAAAAAAGAAAATAGTATTATAAAGCCTTATTTTAAATATCATTTTTTATGGCCGAAGAAGAGCGTGAATGGGAAGTCGTAGCAGAGGTGGATCCTGACGGTGAGGGAGGCAGTGTTGCCAATTACGCCTCGCCGCGACAGGCAGACCTCCTTGCTGAGCAAAGGCGAAAACTGGGCGCACGAGCTCTAGGAGAAAATGGACCCAATGTTCAGCCCACCGATGAGGAAGCTCGTATTGTAGGAGATAGAGCCAAAAAATAAATTGGCAGGCGAAAGATGTGGTATAATGGCAAACGGTTTTGGCAAATGCGCCTGAGGAGTTATCAGCTCCAATGACCAAGGGCAGCGCAGGGGAAAGAAATCCGAAAAAAGGAAAGTAGAATCCCTCGCAGAAAAAAACTGCGTTAAAGAATTGCAATGAAGTGAAAAATCGAGGTGGTACCGCCCTGAAACACAGGGGCCCTCGAGACAACTTCTTTGTTTTGTAAGTTCGCGCCGTGCGCTCGTAACACTATCACGTACTATGTTGCATCCTGTCGATCCAAAGCAGTCCTTCCCAAAAATGGAACATGAAATCCTTGATTTTTGGGAGCGAGAAAAGATTTTCGAAAAATCGGTTGCAGCGCGTAAGGGACGCCCAAAATACGTTTTTTTTGATGGTCCTCCTTTTGCCAACGGTCTTCCCCATTACGGACACATTCTGGCCAATGCCCTCAAAGACGCCGTCACGCGCTATTTCACCATGCGGGGCTATTATGTTCCGCGCGTCAACGGATGGGATTGTCATGGTCTGCCGGTGGAATATGAAATCGAAAAAGAACTCAAAATTTCCGGCCGCAAGGACATTGAAAAAATGGGCGTCGCAAAATTTAACAAAGCCTGCCGCGAGAGCGTATTTCGATATACGGAGGAATGGGAAAAACTTTTGAAGCGCATTGCCCGCTGGGTGGACCTGGACCACAGTTATGCCACGCTCGAAAATGAATATATGGAATCCATTTGGTGGGTGTTCAAAGAAATCTGGAAGAAGAAAATGGTGTATCAGGGCCTGAAAACCATGCACATCTGTCCTCGGTGTGAAACTCCGCTTTCCAATTTTGAAGTAACGCTCGGGTACAAAGAGGTGGTGGATTTGAGCGTAACGGTAAAGTTTGAATTACAGGATGAACCGAACGCCTTCTTTCTCGCTTGGACCACGACTCCCTGGAGCTTATTGAGCACCACCGGCCTGGCTGTTGGGCCAGATTTTGAATATGTGAAGGTGAAAATGGAAAGTGGCGAGCAGTACTATCTTGCGCAAGCTCGTATGGAGACTGTTCTTGAGGGACTCGGAGAATATGAAGTTGTTAAAAAAGTGAAAGGAAAAGAACTTGCTCATAAGGCATACCGACATGTTTTTGATTTTTACAACAACCATCCAGATGTGAAAAAAAGCGAGCACGCCTTCCACACCGTCCCGACCGACTATGTGAGCACGGAGGATGGAACCGGGATCGTCACTATCAACGGGGCGTTTGGTGAAATTGACTTTGAATCGGCTCAGAAAAATCACCTCCCCATTTTTGTGAATGTGAATATGGATGGAACTTTTACGAAAGAAAATGGCGAATTTGCCGGTCTCTTTGTGAAAAAGGCCGAATCTAAAATCGTCGACTTTCTCAAGGAAAAAAATCTCCTCCTTCGCAAGGACCCGATCAAACACAGCTATCCTCACTGCTGGCGGTGCGATACGCCGCTCCTCAATTATGCCACGAAAGCATGGTTTATCCGCGTCACCGATGTCAAAGAAAAACTCCAGAAGAATAATGCGAAAATTCATTGGGTGCCGGAGCACATCCAAGAGGGCCGGTTTGGAAAATGGTTGGAAGGTGCGCGCGATTGGAATATTTCGCGCAATCGGTTCTGGGGATGTCCGATGCCGGTATGGGAGTGCGAATGCGGAAATCAAAAATGTATTGGCTCCCTGAAAGAACTCCGAGAAAGTTCCGTCGGTGGCAACACCTTCTATGGCGTCCGGCACGGCGAAGCAGAACAAAATAAAGCGGGGGTCCTCAATTCCAATCCATCCAAAATATTTCATCTCACAAAAGAGGGGATTGAACAGGTAAAGAGGGCAGCCGCCCAGCTTCGCGAGAAAAAAGTGGATATGATTTTTTGCTCACAGTTTCCTCGGGCCGTGGAGACCGCTGAGATTTTTTCAAAAATGCTCACTGTTCCCGTGACCGTGGATAATCGGCTCCGCGAACATGAAATGGGCGTATTTGATGGGAAAGACGATAAGTCCTACGTCCGTTCTTTTGCGGATCTCGAAGAACGCTACTACAAAAAAGTCGAAGGTGGGGAATCGTTCGAAGAAATGGAAAAACGCGTGATGGAATTTGTGAATTATTTGAATCGAAAATATTCGGGTAAGCAGATTATTATCGTAACCCACGGTGATGTCCTGCGCGCTATGGCTCGATTTTTTGATCGGCTCTCCATCGAAGAAACCTTCAAATTTAAACCCGGCATGGCGACCGTGTATGAATATCGGGCCGGAAATCTTCCGCTGCGTGACTCGAAGCTCGATCTCCACAAGCCGTACATCGATGAAATCCAGCTCCGTTGTGAAAAATGCGGAAAGTCTATGAAGCGTATTCCGGAGGTTCTCGACTGTTGGTTTGAGAGCGGATCCATGCCGTACGCCCAACTCCATTACCCCTTTGAGAATAAAAAAGAGTTTGAGGAGAATTTTCCGGCGCACTTCATTGCGGAAGGGGTCGACCAAACGCGCGGTTGGTTCTACACGCTCCACGTTCTCTCGAGCATCCTCTTCGACAAACCCGCATTCAACAACGTCATCGTGAACGGCATTTTGCTCGCCGCCGATGGGGAAAAACTCTCCAAACGGAAGAAGAACTACCCGGATCCGAGCATGCTCTTTGAAACTCACGGCGTGGATTCCACCCGCATGTTCATGTACACCTCGACGGCGCCGCAGGCGCAAGACGTGCGCTTTTCTGAAAAACACGTTGAAGAAATCGTGAAAAAATTCACGCTCACGCTCTGGAATACGTACAGCTTCTTTGTGACATACGCGAATATTGATGGATGGAAGCCCAGCAAAAATCCAGGGAGTACCCATAAGAATAAATTGGATGAGTGGATCATCTCTGAACTCCACCTCCTCACGGACGAAGTTACACATGCCCTGGAGGCCTACAACCTCACAGCGGCCACGCGGCCGATGCTCGATTTTGTGGATAATCTTTCAAATTGGTACGTGCGGCGCAGCCGCAGACGCTTCTGGAAAAGCGAGAGTGACGAAGATAAATCACAGGCCTATCAAACGCTTCGCGAGGTACTCTCGACCTTTTCTCTCCTCCTAGCGCCATTCATGCCCTACACCGCCGATGCCATCTACAAAAATCTCACCGGGAAGACCTCGGTGCACCTGGAAGATTGGCCAAAGCCAAATCCGAAACTTATCAAAAAATCACTCCACGAAGAAATCCACACTGTTCGAACCATCGTTTCGCTCGCGCTGAAACTTCGAGCGAAGAAAAATATCAAGGTTCGCCAACCGCTCGCCAAGGTCCTCATCGCTCTCCCGGATAAAATCCCACAAAAACTCGTGGAATCATACCGCGATGTCATTCTTGAGGAACTCAACGTAAAAGAAATCCAGTTTGAAACTGAGGGAGCAATGGCGACTCTCACTGTTACTGTGGATGCCCGGAAAATTGGACCAAAATTTGGAGGGAAAACCCAGGAGATTATCGTACTTTCAAAAAAGGGTGATTTTGCGCTTCAGACCGACGGCTCGGTACACTTGCCGGGTAAAGGAAAACCGCTCTACGTGCTCCAGGCCGAAGAAATGCATATCGGATATACCGGCAAAGAAGGCGTTGATGTCGAGGGCAGCGACGGAATTCTCGTTGGACTCGATACCACGGTCACCAAAGAGCTCGAACAAGAAGGCCATGCGCGTGACATCGTTCGATACCTCCAGGAACTTCGCAAAAAAGCTGGTTATGCGATCTCGGACCGAATTTATGTCTTTGTTTCTGGGCCAAAATCAATCCAGGATGCGGTCACCAAATTTGCCGATTTCATTGAACGCGAGACTTTAGCCATGGAACTCCAGGAAGGAGGGGATTTTGAGTGGGATGCAGAGGAAATGGTGGAGATTGATAAGGAGAAGGTGAAATTAGGTGTACGGAAGGCGTGAAGCTTCTTAGCTCGAACCACAGCACAACCTCACACCTTAATCAGTGAGTTCGCGCGTATTATTCGTCTCGTTCGATTCCACAATTTCATTTTGAGAATCGATCGTTACTCGTACTCGCTGCAGTCCCGTGACCGATCCTATCGTAAAGGTAGTGCCATCTATCTCTTCACTATCGAGCCCGCCTTGCAGATATTTTTCGACGACTATTGCTGACCGCCACGAGTAATAAAAAACTGCTTTTATATGAAAGTTCCCCGCCACACCTTCACCGACATTCGCAAATTGAACCCGCACATGATAATCGCCGGAGCGCGTTTCGTCCGGAGGATCGATACCAAAAACAAATAAGTCTGCCGGAGGCGGAACGGGAGGCATACCAACCGAAAGATCCGAGCGGCTAGCTGGATTACGGCAATCCGTGATGGTTGCACTCAACGGAAAATCCGCTGGAACAAGGGTAATAGTGCCCGAGGTAGCCGTTGTGCTGCAATTGCCTCCTCCGCCATACACGTTACCTCCATTCGCTTTTTTCACTGAGAATGAGCTGAGGCCGTCTATATCTTTCACATAGATACTGTACTTCGTATTGCTGTATTGATTTGGGAAAAGCCGATTTGCGGTGACCACTCCATTTTGCGGAGGTGGAGGAGGAAGATTCGGCATAGCCACTCCCAATTCAGTAGTACTGGATGGATTGCCACAATCGGTAATAACTGCGGCAAGCGGAAAGTCCGTGGATTGTAAAGTAACCGTTCCGGAATTAACGGCGAGTGCGCAGTTGCCACCGCCGCTAAAAGAAGAAGCACCGCTGGTTTTTTTAACAGAGAATGAACCGACTCCTTCCGGATCACGAACCGAAAGGGAATATTTTGTATTCCCATATTCATTAATGAAAAGCCGCGTAACCAAGACTGTGCCATTTTGAGGCGGTGATGGCGGGGGTGGTGGTGGAGTTGGCGCGGGGGCAGATGGCGCAACTGGAACAGGAGGAGTTGCAGCTGGTGGCGGAGAGCCACCGGTCGAGGTCGGTGGCGGCGGCGTAGCAGCCGGGCTGTCGTCGCTTACACTGCCGCCAGAGGGATTACCGGAAGTGTTACCCGAAGAACCACCGGAAGAAATAGTTCCGGATTGATCGCCGCTTCCGGAGCTATTCGAAACAGTTTCATGAGTCGGACTCGTTGGACTGTACGTAACCGTGGAACTTTTTAGGGAATCATTTATCGGACCGCCGGTACCGTTGCTTCCCAAAAAACTCCATAATGATATCGCAACAGCGAGAATACCGAGACCGACAAGGCCGATTGTGGCATATTTTTTAGATGTTTCCATAAATTACAAAGATTAAGGAATAACTTCTTTATCCTTAGTACACAAAACAGGCTCATTTGTGACAAGTGATATTGATTACCTCGAGTTAGTGCGAATGCTTGACTTTATAAATTAAAAATGTTTTAATAAGTCACCGTATGATAACTGACAAACTTAGGAAGCTTCTCTTCGATGCTGGCCTTACCGAGGCTCAAGTTTTTATTTACATCGATCTTTTAAGGAAACCAGCCGAGAGCATTTGGGTTATCTCCAAACGAACGGGGCTTCCAAAAAGCACTGTTTATGATGCATTTTCAACACTCAAAAAACTCCAAATGGTTGAAAAAACAAAGCTTGGAATTCGAGCTCTGTCTTTGAAAGCACTCATTGCAGAACTCAAACGTAAAAATCTCAAAACCGACAAGATGGCCTATAAACTTAAACAATTAAGTCCATTCCTTCATGCTCCACGCGAATCAATCGAAGAATTCGAAACATTCTACACACCAGACCAAATCGCTGAAGCCTATCTGTTTATGTCACGATTAGCCTATAACGTGAATCTAGATTTTGGTGATTATGAAAATTTCATAGATGCGATTGGCGGAAATGAGCTCGGTATAAAGTTCCGTGATAACCGATCAAAACACGCAACCCATCGAGCTATCTGTACGACCTACGGGCCAAACCTCGCCTATTTTTGCAGCAAAGAAGACCAAGCAAAATTCAAAAATCAATTTCATGTACGCAGCCAAATTAACTTCAAGCACCACTGGATCATTTTTTCAGACACGAGCGATTACGTATTGTTTAATGACGTATCTGAGCCAGAGTATCCTTGCTCAACGCTCATCAAATCAAAACTTATCGCCGATATTCAGCGCATGAATTTCGACAACTATTCCGAGCGGTTCCGGAATAGCTAACAGGTTTAAGAGAAACAAAAAAATCGAATTTTCGACGCAATGAAGAGATGAACCTACGATGAGGCTCCTTTTTTTGCATATGGATTTTTCTGAAATTCAGGATCAATTTCTCGTCGACATGGTGCGCAAGACCCTAGGGTGCCCTGAACAATGTGCTCATTGTGGCGCCTACAAGGATGGATTCCAGGTCCAAGATTTACGTGTTACTGAAGCCCCGTTAAACGAACTCGCTGATATCCTCATGAGGGCAGTAGAGGGTACAGGTAAACGAATCAAAGACTGGCTCGCTTCGGATATTACGACCGATGTGAATACGGAACCCCTCCAAACTAAAGGATTTCCTGATTTTGCCGAGCTCATCTACGGGATGACGAATCACACATCAAGAATTATCGCCATAAGTCATGGGGTGCGCAAAAACGTCCGGCCTATGTATGACCAGCTTCACGCAATTGTCGATCTCATGCAACGGGATGTTATCAAAAATTTTATCCTTACTATGGATTTTGAACGGCTCAAGGGAAAAATCGATGAAAAAACAAATGAAGATTCATACATAGAAACACTCGATCGCCTCAAACCAGCGCTCGTGCTTCCTGAAACAAGGATCACCGTTTCGCTCCAGGGTACACCCCGTCCAGAGCAACCTCAATTTATCGGCCGGGTGGAAGAAATGTATGCACGAATTCGAAGGCGCCTCGTTGAAGAACTTCATTGGGACGAAGAAACGCTACAAAGAATCCATGTAGATCGACGCGAATCATACACGAGCATTGGACGGGCAACGACGATGGTTTCTATACTCGAGGCTGAAGATTGTGATGTCATTCCAGACGCAATGCTCGTTCAAAAGATCCGATCAAAAAACACACCAAAATTCCGTGGTCGAATCGATGTGTTCCGAAGAGTTCTTGAAGGACAATATCTTCGGCCAGGTATGACATACGGAGATACCGTTGATCCAAAACGTTGGGAAACAATATTCGAATTCTAAAACCTGTTGTATACTTTCCTCGTGCTCAAGAAAGTTCTCATCGGTATCGTTCTCAATGGCGCGGCCCTGTATGGCGTTATCTATTTTCTTCCGAGCCAGATCCAATACACTGGCGGCGTAGCATTTTTTGCCATCGGAGGTCTTGTCATGGGCATCCTGAACTCCATCGTAAAACCAATCCTCAAACTCCTCACGCTGCCTCTCCAAATCCTCACCCTCGGCCTTTCGCTCATCATTTTAAACGGCATAATCTTCTGGATTTTTGACGTGGTTATCGATACCATAGTGATCGAGGGCGTGACCCTCACGGTGACCGGCATCAAAACCTATTTCCTCGCCGGTTTCCTCTTTGGTCTCATAAACTGGATAGAACACCTCCTTATTCATAATAAAAAAGCATGAAATCGTTTCTCACCATTTTCCAAGTCATCGTCTCTATTCTCCTCATCGTCAGTATTGTTATCCAAGAAAAAGGCGTTGGATTATCAGCGACTTTTGGAGGAGGAGGGGAGTTCTACCGCAGCCGCCGAGGCCTTGATCGAATGCTGTTTATTGTCACCGTCGTTCTTTCGATTCTCTTCATAGCAACCTCCGTCGCCTTCATCTTCGTTCGATGAACACCCTCCATAAGCTCCTCCAGATTTTCTTTTCCATGTCCCGGAGAGAAAAAGGAGTGGTGTTTTTGCTTGTCATTGGCCTCGGTGCCTCTCTCACCATTTTTCTTGTAGGCAGTATTCATTTTCCTCCGAGACTTGAAAAGGGGACTTTTTCGGAAGGTATCGTCGGACGCATCCGAACCATCAATCCACTATTTGTGGATTTTAATGAAGCAGATCGAGATCTTTCCATGCTCGTTTTTTCCGGTCTTATCCGATATGACCCAACTCAGCGAAATTTTTTTCCGGATCTCGCTGTAACGTTCGATCGAAGCGGAAATGGACTCACCTACACCTTTGTGCTACGGAGTGACGCACTCTGGCATGACGGCAAGCCGGTGACAGTGGATGACCTCCTCTTTACATTCAAAGATGTTATTCAAGACCCAGGATTTCATAATCCCATTCTCAAAAATGCTTTCGAGGGAGTGAAAATTGAAAAAACCGGCGTGCAAACCATCGTCTTTACCCTTCCAAAAGCAAATTCCTACTTTCCCTCGAATCTCACGGTAGGAATTCTCCCAAAACACCTCCTGGAAAATACGCCCATTGCAAATTTTGAGAAATCCGCATTTGGCCTTCATCCTATTGGCAGCGGCCCGTACCTCATCACCACCCTGAAACTCGACTCCGACGGCGATCGCATTGATCTCTCGGCATTTCCGCAGTACTACGGAGAGAAACCGAAGATTTCCCGTGTTCGATTTTTCACCTTCCCGGATGAAGAGGGCCTCATTGACGAACGAGGCGCACTCCACGCCCTTGGAAAACTCAGTCTTGACGGCGCAAAAACAATGGGTACTGATGACCGGTTCTCTCTTTCGAATTACTCCCTCAATCAATTCACCGCTCTCTTTTTCAACACGGATAACCCACTCGTAAAAGACAAACGAATCCGCCAAGCGCTTCGCCTTGGACTCAACAGAAACGAGCTCCTCCTCCCCGGTGAAAAAAGGGTTGATAACCTCGATCTTGCCGATCATTCGAATGAAGCTCCTTATGGATTTAGTATCGACACCGCGAATAAAGCCCTCGACAGTCTTGGATGGAAGAGACAAGCCAACGGATTTCGAACGAATAATAAAGGAGAACCGGTTATTCTCACGCTCCTCACTTCGACCAAAATCCCGCTCAAACTCAGCGAAAAAATAAAACAGCAGTGGGAGGCGCTCGGAATTCAGGTAACCGTGGATCGTCCGGAGCCAGAAGAATTTTCGAATCTCGTGAGCGAACGACGATACCACGTACTTCTCATTCGCCAGAACCTTGGATACAATCGCGACGTCTATTCGCTCTTTCATTCAAGTCAACGCTCTGCGCCTGAAGCAGGCGGACCCTCGGGACTCAACTTCTCACAGTTCAGAAGCTTCCAAACAGATGGTTTAACGGAAGCGATGAGAAGGGAAAAAGATCCCCAGGATAAGCAGAAACTCCTCGATCAGCTCTCCAAAACACTCGCGGAAGAAACCCCTGTTGTTTTTTTATCAACTCCGGTATACTCCTACGCGCTGGATAAACGGATTCAACCATTTCCAGAAACAGCGGTACTCGATTTCCACGCTGATCGGTTACGGATTCTCCCTTACCTTTCATTTCCGTCACTCGATAAGCTTCGGACGTCAGGAGAAGAAAAAGAATAATTATCAATTCATGCGCCCGAAGGGCGCACCCTTCTATGAAAGTCATATTCACAGATCATGTAGCCGGCGTTGCGCACCGCGGCGACATACGAAATGTTCGCAATGGATTTTTTAGGAATTACCTCCTGCCCTATAAAAAGGCCGTTATGGCGACTCAGCCGCTTCTGAAAGAATGGGAAGAGAGGCGCAAGCGGATGCTCATCGATAAGGAACAGCTCAAGTCCAAATTGGAGGAAACGATGCGAAGACTTTCTGGTGCCAAAGCAAAAATTGAAAAGAAAGTTACGAAAAAAGGCACGCTTTATGGGGGTATTAAGGCAAAAGACGTTGCTTCCGCCCTCAAAGAACAGTTCCATATCGAGGTTCCGGAGTCTTCGGTGGTCATGTCGGATCATATCAAGGCCGTTGGAACCTTTGATGTAAAACTCAATTTTGGGGAAGGGGTGGAAACAGTGGTCCCCATTGAGGTGGTGGAAAAGAAATAACTATGAGTAAAATTCTGGCCCTTGATATTGGAAGCAAACGGGTCGGATGGGCCGTGAGCGACGTAGAGCAAACGATGGCTTTTCCGCGTGAAACATTTCCGTGGAAAAATAAGGCCGCGTTTTTGAAGCTCATCAGAACCATCGTCCAAGAAGAAAAAATCGGCATGATCGTGCTTGGTTTGCCACTCGATGAAGATAACAAAGCCACCGAATGGTCGGAGAAGATCCAGTCCTTGGGCATGGCGCTCAGTGGAATAACGGAACTTCCGGTCCATTTTGTTGATGAATTTGGGACGAGCCGAGAAGCGCAGTCAAAGATCCCTTTCCGAAAAGATCGAAGGAAAAAGGGGGGCGATGACTCCCTTGCGGCGCAAATTATTCTCGAGCGATATTTGGTTGCGGGGGCAGGATTCGAACCTGCGACCTCAAGGTTATGAGCCTTGCGAGCTGCCTCTGCTCCACCCCGCGCAGGAATTTTATCTGAAACCCTCCCAAAAGTAAAAAGTTTTCATGTATAATCTTGCTACCAAAGGGTCGATTTTTTTGCCAGGGTAGCTCAGTTGGTTAGAGC
>ORJL010103064.1_pt1 | contig 30979 bp, 30 predicted proteins | sample 1779941 | NCBI WGS metagenome assembly ORJL01 (sample SAMEA104232317, study PRJEB22302) | groundwater metagenome | biome: forest; feature: aquifer; material: groundwater | place: USA | collected 2011-08-07 | depth 5.8 m | reverse complement strand
TCGCAAGTACTCGCGGGCCTATCTGAGGCACCTGTTTACTGCCAAAGAGATCCTGGCCATGATCTTGGGAACCATCCACAACGTTAGGTACTACATGCGTCTGATGGAAAATATCAGGGCCGCGATAGCCGGAGACCGTTATGGGGAATTCACAAGAGAATTATTATCACAAGAGAAATGAAGGCTGAATAAACGAGAGGGCCCGGCAGCCAAAAGAATAAGGGATGAAGGAGGATTGAAAATTGACTGATATTGCATATGCCATGGGCGCCCCCGGCGGAGGCGGACCTGGAGCAGGGGGAGCGGACCCGAGCTTTTTCATCATGATGGCGGTCCTGTTTGCCATATTCTATTTTTTGATCATCAGACCGCAGCAGAAGAAACAAAAAGAGCTCAAGGAAATGATGGCCAGTCTTAATTACGGTGATGTCGTGCTAACCTCAGGGGGATTGCAGGGAAAAATTACCGGCCTCACTGATACGGTGGTAACCTTGGAGGTGGCAGACAAGGTGCGGGTAAAGGTTTCGCGAAGCTTCATCGTTTCGGTCCTGCAAAAGGCGCCGAAAGATAAGGAATAGGTCGCCGGAAGGCGAAGAAGCATGGCAATGTGACAAGCGGAAAAATATTTTCATGTTGCCGTCCAGAATAAAGGGGTAGGGTATGTTCAAAACTATTAAATTCCGGGCCGCTTTGGCCGCGGTTGTATGCCTGGTGGCGCTCTTCTACCTGTTGCCTTCCTTGACGGATAATCTTCCGTTTTTTTGGACTAAAGATAAGATCCATCTGGGCCTGGACCTGCAAGGCGGAACGCACCTGGTTCTGGAGGTGGACACCAAGAAAGCCTTAGAAGGTTCACTGGAAAGAATGGCCAATAATATCAGGGAAAAGTTGATGGAAAATAAGGTCCGCTTCCGCAGCCTGGAGCGTAAGAACAGCAATATCTCCATAGAGATACAGGAGGGGGTGCCGGTCAGTTCCCTGGAGAACATCATTAAGGAGCATTTCCCCGATCTGGAGATTACCTCTTCGGAAATCACCGGCGGCAAAGGAATAGTGGTCTTGAGTTACCTGGGCAAACGGGCCGTTGAACTCAAGAAACTGGCAGTGGAGCAGAGCGTGGAAACGATCCGCAACCGCATCGATCAGTTCGGTGTTTCGGAACCGGAAATTATTCCCGAAGGCGCCGATCGGATCATTGTTCAGCTGCCCGGGGTCAAGGACGTGGCCCGGGCCAAGAACCTGATCGGTAAGACGGCACTCCTGGAATTCAAGCTTGTGGACGATGAGCACAGCTTGGATGAGGCCCTGAAAGGGAATGTACCCGAGGACGATATCGTAATGTATGGGTTTGGCCCCGACAAGGAAACGGCCAGGAAAGCCAGCGTTCCCTATCTGATTAAAAACAAATCTCTGCTGACGGGGGAATCAATTGAAACAGCCCAGGTGAAGATCAGCGACCGGTTCGGTGAATCCTATGTATCATTGACCTTTAATTCACAGGGCGCCACTGATTTTGAACGTATTACGGGAGATAACGTGAAGAAACGTCTGGCCATTATTTTGGATGGTACGGTACACTCCGCTCCGGTGATTCAGGAGAAGATCTCCGGCGGTCAGGCGCAGATTACAGGCTCTTTTACCATGGACGAGGCCAAGGACCTGGCTATCGTTCTCCGGGCAGGCGCTCTTCCGGCCCCGGTGAGCATTCTGGAGGAAAGAACGGTGGGACCGTCACTCGGGCAGGACTCCATTACGAAAGGCATCTGGTCGACCATTATCGGCGGCCTGCTGGTCGTTGTCTTCATGGTGGCATACTACAGGCTGTCGGGCCTTGTGGCTAATGCGGCGCTCCTGCTGAATATCGTCATTCTGCTCGGGGTGATGGCTGCCTTCCGCGCCACGCTCACGCTGCCAGGCATTGCCGGCATCGTGCTCACCATCGGTATGGCGGTCGATGCCAACGTCCTCATCTTTGAAAGGATCCGGGAAGAATTGCGGGCTGGAAAAACTGCCCGGGCGGCCATCGAGGCGGGTTACGCCAAGGCCTTTTCGGCGATCCTGGACTCCAATGTCACCACCCTGATCGCCGCCCTCTTCCTGTTTCAGTTCGGAACGGGACCGGTGAAGGGATTTGCCGTAACGCTCACGATCGGACTCGTCGCGAGTATGTTTACTGCTATCTACGTAACCAGGATCGTCTTTGATTATTTTGTCCTGAACAAGAAAATCCAGACGTTGAGTGTCTAACAGATCAACGGGAAGAAACGGGCGGTTACCGAGGAGACCAGCATGGAAATCATTAAGCCATCAATAAACGTTAATTTCGTGGGCAGCATGAAGATTGCCTTTACCATATCCTTTATCCTCATTGTTATCAGTATCGCTTCCATAGTTTGGCACGGCGGTTTAAACCTGGGTATCGATTTTGCCGGGGGCACCATCGTGCAGGTGAAATTCCAAAAGGCCACGCCCACGGAAGCGATCAGGAGTGCCCTGAAGCCCATCCGGCTAGAGAACAGCATTATCCAGCAGTTCAACCCCCAGGAAGTCGTCATCCGCACCGCCGAATCGACATCCGATCTCAAAGGCCTGTCCGCTAAAATCGAAGAGGCGCTGAGCAACGTGTACGGAAAAGGGAGTTTCGAGGTACGGCGCGTTGAAGTTGTCGGTCCGAAAGTCGGCAAGGACCTCACCACCAAGGCGATACTGGCTATTGTCTTTTCCTGGGTCGCCATGCTGATCTACATTGCCTGGCGGTTCGAGTTCCGCTACGGCGTGGGGGGCATCGCCGCCCTCGTCCACGACATCATCATCACCGTAGGAGCGTTGTCGCTGTTCAACAAGGAAATTACCTTGACGATCATCGCTGCCCTGCTGACCATCGTCGGTTATTCCATCAATGACACTATCGTCATCTACGACCGGATCAGGGAAAACATGAGGAAGGGTCTCAAGAAAGACCTGGGCGAGGTCATGAACATCAGCATCAATGAAACACTCGGCCGCACCATCTTGACATCCTTGACGGTCTTTACGGTCCTGGTAATCCTGTTCCTGCTGGGCGGCGACGTGATCCATGATTTCGCCTTTGCCATGCTTGTCGGCGTGATATCAGGCGTGTATTCCACTGTTTACATAGCCAGCCCAATGGTGCTGGCCTGGGAAAAATTCCGTCCTTCCAAAATGAGGAGAAAATAATTGTGGCCCCGCTGGAATTGGCTGGCTTGACAATTTTTATCCTGCTGCTTTTCACCGGTATTTACGCGACGATCATCGGTCTGCCGGGCACAGTATTGATTCTCGGCGATGCATTTATTTACGCCCTGGCGACGGGGTTCAACAAAATCGGCTTCAAGGCGATCGTCCTGCTGGCGATTATGGCACTGGCTGCTGAAGCATTCGGCGCCACTATGGAAATGACAAGCAAACTGCGATTGACGCCGTCGTGGAAAGGTTTCGTAGCCTCCCTGGCCGGTGGCCTCACCGGTGCCCTTTGCCTGACGCCTCTGCTTCTGGGATTGGGTACCTTGATGGGGGTTTTTCTGGGCGGCTTTGCCGGCTTCTTCCTCCAGGAATTGTTCCGGCAAAGCCGGATGAAGCCCGCCCTCCGGGCTTCATCCGGAGCTATTCTCACCTCGGCGGCAGGCATTTTTACGAAGGGCTCCCTGGCCCTGACCATGACCATAGTTACGCTTAATTATATCTATTCCTAACGAGTCAAAAGGTATTAATTCCAGATGGATGTTAAATCTAAATTACGTGAATACGTGGAGGCCATCATCATCGCGGTGGTGATCGCTTTTTTTATCCGGACTTTTATTATTCAGGCCTTCAAGATTCCTTCTGGCTCCATGAAACCGACCTTGCAGATTGGTGATCATATCCTGGTAACCAAATTCATTTACGGGGTTAAGATACCTGTTCTCCAGAAAACTCTTATTCCCATCAGTGATCCCAAACGGGGAGACATTGTGGTCTTTATCTACCCTGAAGACCGTTCCAAGGACTTTATTAAACGCGTCATCGGCGTCGCCGGCGACACGGTGCAAATCAGGAATAAGAAGATTTATCTTAACGGTTTGCCCTATAATGACAATCACGGTGTCTATACCGACGATATGATAATCCCCGGCGCTGCTCAGCCGCGCGATAATTTTGGGCCCGTTACGGTGCCGCCGGAGAACTACTTCGTTATGGGAGACAACCGGGATCAAAGTTACGACAGCCGATTCTGGGGGTTTGTGGATCGGCGTGATATTCTGGGCAAGGCCTTTATCATTTACTGGTCATGGAATCAGGAAGCATTCAACGTCCGCTGGAGCAGGTTGGGACAGGTCCTCCAATAGAACCAAATTACATCAAGGAGGTACGGAGATGGACTGGGGAATGAAGAACCGGTTGGCGCAGCTCATCCAGCCGGACGGTCATTGTTTTTTCCTGCCTATCGATCATGGCTATTTTCAGGGGCCCACATCCTGCCTGGAAAGGCCGGGAGAAACAATAAGGCCGCTTTTACCTTATTGTGACGCCCTGTTTGTCACCAGGGGCGTGTTGCGCGCCGCCGTGGACCCGGAAATCAACAAGCCTGTCATCCTCCGGGTATCGGGAGGGACGAGTGTGATCGGCAGGGATCTGGCCGACGAACAGATTACGACTTCCATCGAAGAGATACTGCGGCTGAATGCCGCTGCGGTGGGCGTGTCCGTTTTTGTCGGCAGCGACTTTGAGCGCCAATCGCTGATCAATCTGGCCAGCCTGGTGAATCAGTGCGAAAACTACGGCATACCGGTGATGGCTGTAACGGCAGTGGGCAAGGAGTTGGAAAAGAGGGATGCCCGCTACCTGGCCCTCAGTTGCCGCATTGCCGCCGAACTGGGGGCCCGCGTAGTAAAGACCTATTGGTGCCAAAACTTCGAAAAAGTTGTCAACGGCTGCCCTGTACCTGTGGTGATGGCGGGCGGACCAAAATGTGAAACGGAGAGGGAAGTCCTGGAGTTTGTTCACGACGGCATGCAGCGGGGTGCCATTGGCCTCAATCTGGGAAGAAACGTCTGGCAGCACTCCTATCCCGTGGCTATGATCGGGGCGTTAAGGGCCATCATCCACGAGCAGGCCACCGTTTCCCAGGCCTGCGACCTTTTCAGGAGTCTTAAGGAACGGTAATCTATTGACAAAATGCCACTTTTCACGCTGCTCGGCGTGAAAGAAGGAGGGCGAGAAGGATGTTTATCCAGATTGCGGAAGGAATTATCGTCAATTTTCTTAACGCGGATATTGTCAATTTTTATCCGGCCGAGAACGAAAACATCATCAGGATGATTTTTCCCTCGCGGATGGTACTGGAAATGAAGTACAGCAGCAAAGAGGAAAGCGAAAAGGTTATCAATGCTGTTTTAAGCGCCATAGAGGAGGGGAGGCATACCTTCAGCCTTTTGAAAGAGAATATGGAGCCGGATTCCGTCCAATTCAACAGCCTGGCGGTAAAGGTGTAAGGCCCGGTCAGGAAATGCCGCTCACCCGGCCGTTTTTCAGCGGTTCTTACCGGGTGAACGGGATAGCATTAAAATTCCCCGTCTCTTGCGAGAGAATAAAGGATGCGCGTAGCCGTATATTACAGCAATAATGATGTACGTCTGGAGGACAGGGCAGTGCCGGAAATCGGTGCGGGCGAACTTCTGGTCAAGGTTCTGGCCAGCGGAATATGCGGCAGCGATGTCCTGGAGTGGTACCGCAAGCCTAAGGCGCCTCTGGTGCTGGGACATGAAATTGCAGGTGTTGTTGAGGCATTGGGCGCGGGTGCGGGGTGTTTTAGGAAAGGTGATCGGGTTTTTGTCTCCCATCATGTGCCCTGCAATACCTGTTATCATTGTCTGAACGATCATCACACCGCCTGCGAAACCCTCCACGGGACCAACTATGACCCCGGCGGTTTTTCCGAATACATCCGCGTGCCCGCCTTAAATGTGGACCGGGGCGTGTTCATTCTGCCGGAAGGCGTATCTTATGAGGAGGGGGCATTCATCGAGCCGTTGGCCTGCGTCGTGCGTGGTCAGCGGCTGGCGGCATTGCAACCGGCGCAGACGGTGCTCATCCTGGGAAGCGGTATCTCCGGTCTCCTGCATCTGATGCTGGCCCGGGCCTGCGGTGTTGGGCGGATCATTGTCACGGACTTGAGCGACTATCGCCTGAACCTGGCGACTCAATTGGGCGCCGGCCTCGCGCTGCACGCCGGGGAAGACGTTCCCGCGCGTCTCCGCGCTGCGACCGGCGGCCGGCTGGCCGATCTGGTGGTGGTCTGTACGGGAGCACCCGCGGCCTTCCGGCAGGCCCTGGTTTCCGTGGAGCGCGGGGGGACGATCCTCTGTTTTGCCACAACGGAACCGGGGGTTGACCTTCCTGTTCCCCTGAACGAGTTCTGGCGAAACGAGATCAAGTTGATGCCGTCCTATGGAAACGCGCCCCGGGATGCCCTGGTAGCCATCGAGTTAATCAGGAGCCGGCGGGTCGCGGTGCACGGGATGATCACCCATCGCTTGCCCCTGGAAGAGACGGGCCGGGGTTTCGCCCTGGTTGCGGAAAGCGGCGCCTCCATGAAGGTCATCATCGAACCGCAGGGTTCGCCTGACTGAAGGCCTTCATCCTGATTCATGACACCATCAGATCCTCTTTCTCCATGTCCTCGTCTCTCCCAGCGATTTCGTGGTCTTGCGTTCTGAGCGCTTGGGCGCCGCATCGGTTCGCTCTCCACCCGAGGCCGGCGGCCAGGACTTTTCCCTGTCAGTCCGGTATTCCCTCTTAACGGGCGAGCGGCCCTCAGTCCTGTCGGTACGGTATTCCCGTTTTGCCGGTGGTCGGCCCTCTGGCCGTTCGGTCCGGTATTCCCTCTTTGCCGGCCAGTGTTTTTCCTCCGGCGACCACTTTACTTCCCGCTCCGGCCGCCTTCTCTCTCCCTCTCCTTCCCAACGGGACGGATGGGGGTGATCTGCGGGGGGGAGCGCTCGGGCGGGCGGCGCGGGGGTGGCTTTTTTATACTCCCCATCCACGGTAATGGCAATCCCCCCCCGCAGGTTGAACGCGGCGCTTACTTTGCACCAGCGCGGCTCCAGTACTTGCACCAGGTCATCCAGGATTGTGTTGGCTACGTGTTCGTGAAAAGCCCCTTCGTTGCGGTAAGACCAAAGGTACAGCTTCAGAGATTTAGACTCCAGGATAGACTTAGCCGGTATGTACTGAATGGTGATTTTGGCAAAGTCTGGCTGCCCCGTCAGCGGACAGAGGCAGGTAAACTCGTCGCTCGTGAGGGTTACGGTGTAATCGCGCGACTGGTGATGGTTGGGGAAGACTTCCAGCTTTTTTGAAGGCTTTGCGTCTTTCCCCAACAGGGTTAGGCCTTCCAAATCCGACTCATGAGTAATTTCCGTCATTTCAATTTTCCTCTGTTAGATGTCCATACTTCTTAAATTCCTGCGTCCCCCAGCTCCAAACTGGTCTTTGCTCATATTTTGGGCTGCCATTTTCCAACGGGGGAAGTAAGGTGTGGTCCTTTTTCTTCGAAGTGAGCAAGCCAAGCCGTCAGGGGAAATCCTGCAGCAACCTTTCCATCAGGGGTTGGGGTTCATTTTTCAGTGTGTCCTCGAGAATTTTGGTCTTTTCCAAGGCTTCGGCACTCCTGGTTCCTAAATCGATGATCTGGGGGGTGATCAGGACGATCAACTCTTTTTTGCCGATGCCCTCGCGCAACTGCCCGAAGAGGAGTCCCAGTCCGGGGAGGCTGCCGAGACAAGGGACCATGTTGCGCGTCCCGGTCTTGGTATCCTCGATGAGGCCACCGATGAAAATGGTTTGGCCGTTTTTCGCCACCAGCGAGGTGCTGACGGTGGTGGTTTGCTGGTTAGGAGTTCCTGCTGTGTCGAAGGTGACGGAATTGATCTGGGGTTTCACGTCAAGGAGGATATGGCCCTGATCGTCGATAAAGGGAGTGATGTCCAGGATGGTGCCGGTATCCAAAAAAGAGATGTTTTCCGTTGTTCCCGTAGGCGTGAAGGTATTGGTCTTGTAGCCCTGCCGGCCGCCGACCTGGACCCGCGACGGCTTGCCGTGGAGCGCCAGAATTTTGGGTGTGGATAAGGTGTTAACCTGCGTCTTGGTCTGCAATGCCTCCAGGGCGGCGGTGAACTGGTTCCTTGAGCCTGCGGCGGTGAGCAGATTGGCCGTCAGGCCGGGGCCTCCGGAGACAAAGCCTGTTGTGCCCAGGGTCAAATCGCCAAAAACTTTTTGCCAGTCCACCCCCATCGACATGTCGTCAGTCAGGTTGACCTGCATGATCCGGGCCTCGATGAGCACCTGCCTGGGCGCCACATCCCAGCCCCGGATAATCTTCTCGATCTTGGCAATATTCTCCGGCGTATCCTCGATAATGATCGTCTTGGAAAGCTCGTGGATGCGAACAGTTCTTATCCCCGGGATAGCAGTGAGGATTTCCTGCACCTTGTCGATGGCTGAGAATTTCAACTGGAATACCCGCACTTCCAGCCTTCCTGCCTGCGGGTCAGGGACCGTCTTCGGCTTGTAAACATAATACAGGTCATCATGTTTTTGGAAGGTGCTGCCACCGGCCATAACGATGGCCCGGAGGGCGTCGTCCAGGGTGAGATTGTTAAGATGAACGGTGATCTTGCCGGTGACCTCGGGCGCAATAATCACATTGATATTTTGCTCCTTGGCCATGGTCGACAAGACCTGGCGGATGTCGTAGTCCTGGAAATTGTAGATAACCATGGTCTGACCGTTCAGCGAGCGGACAGGGGGTGTCTTGATGATGCCTGTCTCCGACTGGGGATCGCGGACCTCCTTCGGCTTGTAGACATGAAAGGTGTCATCCTGCTTCCGATAGCTGAAGCCGCCGGCCATGGTTATGGCCCGGATTGCCTCCTCTATCGTGAGCTGATAGAGGGAAACGGTTATCTTGCCGGTGACCTCGGGAGACATGATCATATTGATGTCCTGGTCCTGAGCCAGGGCAGACAAGGCCTGGCGGATGTCCTGATCCTGAAAGTTGTAACTGCGCCGCAGGGGCGTCTTTTTCTCCTTGCTGGCGGCAGCCGCAGGTGAGGGAGCGGTGGTGCCTGTTCCGTCTTTTTGCGTCAGGGGCTGCCCGGACGCAGTATCCTGAGCAGGGGCAAGCTCCACCGCCCCGGCACTGACCAACAACAGAAGCCACAGAAAAAGGGCGCCGTTAATTCCTTTCCATCGGGTAACCAATAGTGCCTTATCCGGAGTTTCCGGATGGACATCGGTTCGGAAACTCCCCGCGCAGCGCCTTCTTAAAGGCCAAATCATATGTTTCTATCTCCCTGAATCAGTTATCATATTCTCTTTGCTCGTAAATGGACAGCTAAATGACTGTTTAAATGATCAGTTTTTGAATCCCCTCTTGTCCCCCTTTTTCGCATTTTCCAGTACATCGAGCAGAATCATCCTTCCTTCGTCCTCCAGCGATACCTGGGACCTTGTGATAGAGGTAATCTGAAAACCTTCGATGCGGTCGCCGATCTTGAGGAAAAGACCATTGATAATAGCGATGGACCTCCTGCCGTCGACGATTGTCCCTGTCAGTTTCAGGGATGGCAACGGTTTCACCGGTTCCAGGACAGCGGGAGGCGCCGATCCGTTTGCGGCCACAGGTCCTCCCGGTGGAGCAAAGAGGTTTCTCAGCCTGGTCCGTGGCGATTCCGGAACCTGCCCAGTCGGCGGCGCCGCCGTCAGGACATTTTTGACATCGGGAACCGGAATATTGATCATGAGCGGGGAGGAGGCGGCATCTCGGGCGGGCCCTTTCGTCAATCCCATACTGCCGTGGAAAAAGCGAAAATAACCCACGACGATAAAGAGGATGGACAAGACGATGACAACAATGATTTTGGCACGCTCACTTTGTGCAGGCAACTTGGCCATCTATCCTCCCGCCGCCGCAGACCGGCGCTCGAACACCAGCAAGGTCAAATCAACCTGACATTCTTTAGGTGACTCTAAACCGGTAATCGTCATTTTCTCCTGAACGAGGAGCGGGTCAATGTTTTCCAGGTCGTATAAGAACTGGTAACTCTGCAGAAAAGATCCCTGAAATATCAAGCGGATCGGGGTCTTCAAATATAGTTCATCCCGAACGGCCGTTCCGGGTTGGATTGTTGTCATGGTGAGCCGCCGTTCCCTTATCCGGAGGTTCAATTTTCTCAGCAGAGCGCCAAGATCCGTCTGGAGAGGGATCCGTTTTTTCCGGTATGCCAGTTCCTGATCCACCTGGCCGATGGCCTGTTGCAGCGTTTTTCTGGCCCGGTCAGCCTGTACCAGCTTGCCCGCAATCTTGGTTCTCAATTCTGTCTGCTGCCGCAGTTCGCGCTCGTGGCTGACAATGGCGAAAAGGTTCCATACCGCTCCCCCCAGGGCGATTACCACCAGGATGATGAGGCAGGTGCGGTCCAGGATCTTTAGGCGTCGGTTCTGCAAAATCTATCCTCCGGAAATCTCGCATTCAATCTGAAACTGAACCGCACTTTCCCCGTAAACTTGCCCATCGGATTTTTGGGCATATTTAAGAACCACTCCGCGGAACCGGGGATCACGGGACAACTGCTGGATGAACTCACCCAAATGCTCTTGGGAAAGGGAATGGCCCAGAAGTTTCAAGCGGACCGTACCCTCCCGGTTTGTGTCCAAGACCAACAGCTGCAGCCAGGTCTGGGCGTTCATGATTTCGGTCAGCCTGGCCAGGATCGAGGAGTAAGGCCGCTGCAGGCCAATCAGGGCGCCAATCTGCGACATTTCCCGAAGGGCAGTGTTCAGTTTTCCCTGCTCCCGGTTGACTTCACTCACCATCGCCGCCAGGGTTGCCGTGAAGTTATTCCCGTCCGCCAGGTCCTGTTGGGCGGCGTAATGAACGCGAATCCCGTATCCGTATACGGCTGCGGCCAGGACGAGCACGGCGAGAATACTGCTGCCCCAGATGACGAGGTGGCGGAGCAGGTATCGCCGTTCCAGGATGTCGTCAGTAATCAAATTGATGTCTCTCAGAACCACGATATTTCCCGCATTGCCAGGCCCAAGGCAGGCACCGGCGATATCCCTTCAGGTATGCAGGCGGGAAGATCGCTGTCAGCGTAACCCAGTTTCGCCAGCACATCTACATTATGCGCCTGAATTCCCGTCTGTTTTTCCAGGTAGCTGTCCAAGTCAAAAATCAGGCCGGACAGGCCATAGAGATATACTTTTCCCAAAACCGTATGGTTATATAGCGATCGCAGATAGCCGATAGTCTTATGGATCTCGTATACCAGTTCATCTACGGCCGGTGCCACAACCTGGAAGGTGACGCGGTATATATTGCGGGCGTCCTCAGGGCTCTGGCGCACCCCGGCTGGCGACGGTCTGATTTTTTCACCTTCCCCATGGGCCAGGCCGTAAGTTCGGAGCAAATTGACTGCCTCCACAACGTCGTCCGGCAATTCGAGCTGGGTTCGGAGCTTTTCCAGCAGGGACTGGATACCCCAGGGAATCTCGGTGAGGTTGAAAAGTCCCGTATCGGTTAGAGCGGCAAGAAGGCTGCGCGTGCGGCCGATATGACAGACAAGGCAGGACTGGCTTTCGTCAGGGAACAATCTCCGGTGTACCCGGAGCAGGGAAGAGAAGCCGAACTCCATGACCTCAACTGTCAAACCAGCGCTGCGCAGGATATCCAGCCACCGAACCAGGGTTTGCCGGCGCACGGCAACAACGGTAGCATCACAGCTGCCGGATTGCCTGGCAAGCGACGGATAGTCGATGACGGCTTCTTCCAGGGGGTAGGGGAGAAGCTTCAGCGCCTCCCGCAAGAGGGCTTCCTCTGGCTCTTCCTGCTCTCCCAGCTGAAAATGTACGGGAAAGACGGAAACCTCATGATAGGGCAGATTAAAAGCCACCCGGCGGCCTTTAAAGGAACCGCGCGAAACGACCGACTTGAGAGCGTCTATCAATGCCGCATCATTTCCCGGAACCGATGTTGCCAGCGGCTGGCAAAATAGCCCCCGTAACTGGATGCCGCCGCGGGTCCTGCGGAACTGGGCGGCAGTGAGACATCGGTCATCCATGTCTATGCCGATAGGGAATATATTTACTGCTGGCCGCATGGTGAACCCATAGCGCATCCCTCGACAGATGTCAATGGGTAGCGGGCTCAGGGTGGTATTCCTATTTTTCCCCCATGATGTAAGGGATCTCGAGTCTTTTCCTGGTAGCGCAGCGAGTCGCCCCGCATCCAGCTCCCCCTGGTATCCTGTACGATACCGGTAGTGCCGGTATATGACGATCTATTTTCATAGAAAACTAAAGCATAATAACTTTGAGCAAGAGCTTGTGGAGCTACAAGGGCCTGATTAGCTATGGACCGTACACTTCCGGTATGGTCTTCAGGAACAACGTTCTGATCCGGTTGTTGTTGGCATCGCTGATGAAGATGTGGCCGCCGGCCTTGGTCAGCCCCAGTGCTACGCCGGCGGGGTTGTTGAGTCTAGTAGTCACTGCGGGCTGGTTGTCGCCATTGTAGCCGCCTGTCCCGGTGCCTGCCAGGGTGTTGATGGTGCCGTCATGGATATTGACCAATCGCAAGCGGTGGTTGCCCGTATCGGCGATATGAATATTGCCGGCGCCGTCCACAGCCACATCTTCCGGTAAATTTAGCCTTGCCGAAGTGGCCGGCCCTCCATCTCCTGAATAATCGGGAGTCGAACTGCTGCCCGCGACCGTATTGATGATACCGCTGGCTGCTGTTACCTTGCGGATGCGATTGTTGTTCGTATCGGCGATATAGAGGTTGCCGGCGGAATCCAGGCAGACACGCGTCGGCGAAAGTAATTTTGCGCCCGTTGCCAGTCCGTTATCACCGGAGAAACCACCGGCTCCGGTACCGACCTCGATCGTCGCTTGGCCTGCGGTGCTTACTTTGCGAATTTTGTGGCTGCCTGTATCGGCGATATAGATGTTGCGAGTGGCATCTACAAAGACGCCTTTGGGATTAAGAAGTTTGACTTGAAGCGGGTTTTCGTGGTCTGTGGCATTCCCCCCCCCGGCGACCGTTGTGATGTTGCCGACGTCAATCTCATTGATATTTTTCGGTAATGTGATTATCTCTACCCTGCGGATCCGGTGATTGGCGGTATCGGCGATGTAAAAAAACAGCTTCTGCTGGCTGGCATCGTAATAGGCGGCGATTCCTTCCGGTCCATTCAGCTGGGCGTTTAACGCCAAGTTATTATCTCCGGAAAATCCCGGGTCGCCCCTTCCTGCAACGTGGACCATGATATTGGTTGCGGTATCGAACATCCTGATCCGATGGCGGTCTCTGTCGGCGATAAAAACCAGCAGCCTTTTATAGGCCGCATCGTAATAGGCGGCAATTCCCTGGGGGTCATTCAGTTCCAGGCTTTGCGCCGTCTGGGGGAAGGTGGAGATGACATTCGCCGTATCGACCTGCCTGAGGGAGCTATTGTCGGTATCGGAAAGAATTATCTCCCCCGTGCTCTTTGCCCAGACCCCGGTGGGATGATCGATCTGCGCCACCGCGGCCTGTCCTCCATCGCCGCCATACCCTGCAGTACCTGTTCCGGCAATGGTGGTGATGATGCCTGTGACGGCGGTGACTTTTCTAATCCGGTTATTATCCGTGTCGGCGATGAAGATGTTCCCCGTGCTGTTCACAAAAGCCGAGCGGGGATAATTGAGCCTTGCCTCCGTGGCGTATCCGCCATCTCCCGAAAAATCTCCCCATCCGAAGCTACCGGCAACAGTAGTGATCAAGCCAGTGGCGGCCGCAACTTGTCTGATCCGGTGATTGTCCGTATCGGCGATGAAGATGTTGCCTGTAGTGTCGATAAAGATCCCGCGGGGGGCGTTGAGCATCTTCTGTGTAGCAGTGCCCCCGCCATCGTAGCCTGGGTTACCCGTCCCTGCTACCGTACTGATAATGCCAGTGGCGGCCGTCACTTTTCTTATCCGGTGGTTATCCCGATCGGCAATATAGATGTTTCCCGAGGCGCCTACCGCGACACCGTAAGGGCTGTTGAGCCTTGCTGCCGTTGCGGCACCGCCGTCGCCCGAAAAACCTCCTCCTCCAGAGGTGCCGGCAACTGAGCTGATGATGCCTGCCGTTACTCTGCGGATGCGGTTGTTATTGGTATCAGCTATATAGATGTTCCCTGTTTGATCGACAGTGACGCCTCGTGGTGAATCCAGCCATGCCTCTGTCGCCGGTCCTCCGTCGCCGGAAAAACCGTTCCTTCCCGTTCCCGCTACCCGGGTAATAGCTCCGCTTGTGGCATCGATTCGCCAGACCGAATGATTGTCCATATCGGCAAAAAAAATGTTGCCGGCGCTGTCGAGGCTCACCTGCCTGGGTTTTCTGACCAGAAAGGGGGTGTCGATATAATAGCGGAACGACTTGTTTACCGGACGAGAGACACCAGGCGCCAGGACGGAGATTGTAACGGTGTCCAGAAAATTGGCAATAGCACTGTTGGTGACCGTACGGTTGTAGGCAGTGCCGTTATAATTGTAGGGGGGGGCCGGGGGTTCCGGGGGCAGACGCCAGCAGGGATCTCCCGTCAACTTCCAGAGACTTTGTTCGATAACCGCTAACGCTCCGAAATAGTTTTGCGCCGCATCGCCTTGATTGGCCGCCATCCTCGCCTGCAGGGCCGTTTGCGAGTTCAGGGCGAGGGCGACAACGGCGAGCAGCACCAGCAGAAAAAGCATGATGATCAGGATGAACCCAGTTTCTTTTCTATCGATCTCTGGCATCTAATCAATCCACCTGGCCCGGGCGGTCGTCTTTAAGGTGACGACCTTGCTTCCCTGCTGGAGCGACAGCGATATCTCCACCCTGCCCGCCGAGAGGCGTTTACATAAGAATTCCTTAACATGCTCACAGAGGACTTTTCCCGGTTCCGGCGGTTCCGGCTTTAAGTCGCCGGTCTGGCTGGTTCCATAATTGGGCATTCGTTCCCTCAACCGCCAGTTGTTCGGGTCGGTTTCATCCAGATAGAAGGTGATCCTATCGACTTGCGCGAGAGGATCGATAATCCCCTCGGTGATCAGACCATCCCGATTGCTATCCCGATCGAGTTTCCCATCGCCGTCGCCATCGTAAGCATGAGTCGCGTTGTCATACTGGTCGCTCAGCCTCTCGCTCACCGTCAGCTCCTTCATAGGATTTGCGGTATCGGGCATCAGTATCCGGTCGCTTTCCTGGACAAACATCACCATCCTTTCCAGGGCGGACCGTCCCGGGCCAGTTACTTCCTGACTTTGCCGGGCAGCACTGTAATGCGCAAGTACTTGGGCTGTCACCTGGTAGAGGGCCGCCATGATCATGCCGACAATGGCAATGCCGACCAGGAGTTCGACCAGAGTGAAGCCTGCTTTTTTTATAGGCAGATGGACTTTGATTGTCAAATCCCCTCAATCCCCCTTCCAAAGGGGAAAATTATTTGAACCCCCTAATGAGCCGCTTTAAGCGTCCGCAGGCGTGCCGTGCCCAGTGTTGCCGTCAGCTCCAGCAGACCGCCGGTGCCACTGCTGGCGTCGGTGACGCTGATTACGGTACCGGGTGCCGCCTGATCGCCAAGCATGGTGAGAAGCACATTGGGGGTCGCCTTGTTGGCGTCAAGAGTGGCGAAGTCAAGATCCGACAACGCATTCATGGTCTGTCGGGCCCGGCCGGTCACAACTGCCTGTTCCTCTTCATAAGTGCTGGAGAGCAGGGAGGGGGCAAAGGCATTCATCATGGGGACGATAGCGATGGCGAGGATGAGCAGGGCGAGAAAAATCTCGAACAGGGTAAACCCCCGGTTGTTTGGTAAGATTTTCAATGCCCGTTTACCAGCGCTCAATGATAATTGACGACTTCTTAAACTCTCTTTACTGTACCTTGATCCGGCCGGTCGCACCGTCTATGACGATCATCCTTTGGTCTGCGCCGAGGCTGACGGTCATCGTGGTGTCCGTTTCTTGGGAATGTCCGTCGGGGTAAAAGACGATGGGGGTTGAGGCAGCCGTAAAGGTTACCTCCCGGCAGCTGTCCATTTCATCGAAGTCCCGGAGGTACCAATTCTTGTCCAGGGGGTGCAAAACCACACCGTAGGCCGTAACCGGGGGATCCTCGCCTGTATGGGGTGCGGAATCGCCATGGTAGCGATTGTCGAAGATACAGAACCAGCGTCCCGTGGCATCTGCTTGGAACCCGAAGGGCCGTCCGTAACGGACGGCCAGGTTTCCCGCATACTGCATGCCCGAGACGAGCTCCGTGGCGGCCTCATTTAACTTGGTTTCCCGGACCAGGCCCTGGAATTGGGGAATGATGATTATCCCGACAATTCCCAGGATCGCGATAACGATGAGACTGTCCAGGAGGGTGAAGCCCGCTTTGCTTTTTGTTAACAATGCCGTTCACGCTACCTTAATGTCTATATTTAATAAGTAGAGTGGGCGACTCCGCCGCTGGAAGTATTGTCATTGGCAAAGATAATGCCAAATTTCGACAAGAACTTCCACCCTGTAGTTCCGTCAGCTGTCCTATTGGCTCCAGATGCATTTGTTATGTCGACTACAGCTGTATCATACGACACATCTGCCTTATTGTTAAAGGGGTTCGGCGGTAACGCTCCTCCTTTGATATAGGGACCAAAAGGGGCCGTCGTCGCGTTGTACGCAACAGCTACTGCTCCGTCGGCATTTGAGTACATCGTTAGCTGGGAAACGAACGCTGCAGCGGTATCGGCGGCACCGTAAGACCCTCCAGCAGTTTTTACGCCGGGATAGGTCATGTTGTGCTGGGCGTAATAAACCTCGATGGCGCTGCGTATGCCCGTAAGATTTGTCTTTAAGGTGCTCACCTTGGCATCTTCCGTGGAAACGGAGATCTGCGGGATGATGACCATGGCCAGGATCCCCAGGATGATAATGACGATGAGCATCTCGATCAGCGTAAACCCGGAACTGTCTTTGACCGTGGGGAACAGCTTCTGACATCTTCTTTTCATTGAACCCCTCCTAAAATATTTTCAATGTACCGCACTGGCGATCCTGAAGATCGGCAGGATCACGGCGGAGACGATTGTCCCTATCACGCCGCCCAGAACGATCAGGGCCGCCGGTTCCACCAGCGAGGCGATGATCTTCAAATCACGTTCTATCTCGTTATCATAGAATTTTGCCAGACGCAACATGACATTCGGCAGGTTGCCCACCTCTTCGCCCGTTGCCACCATCTGCTTTACCGACTCCAGGATGTAGGGATTGGCGGCAAAGGCAAAAGAGAGGCGTTTCCCTTCCCGGACATGTTGCCGAATTTGATCGACAAAGGCCGCAAAATACCGATTGCGAAAGGTGGTCTGGGTCACGTCGAGGGCTTCGATAAGCGGGACGTGGCTTTCCATGAGATGTCCCAGGGTCCTGAGGAGTTGGCAGGTGAGGACCTTGTTGAAGAGCCTGGAAATCAATGGTGTCCGCACGAAGAAGAAATCGCGCCAGGCCTGCCCTAAAGGACTCCGCAGCAAGGCGGCGCCGCCGAAGAAGACGGCAATGCCGCCCGCTGCATAGGCCCACCAGTAGCCGCGCAAGGAGGCGCTCAAGGCCATCAGCATCCGGGTGCTCCAGGGGAGGAGCCGCTCTTTGCCTTCGAAAAGGACTACGAACTTGGGAAGAATGCCGATGAGCACGAAGCCGACAACGACAAACCCCAGGATGCAGAGGATCAGGGGGTAGGTGAGGGTGGAACGCAGTTGCGTGATCAGGGCCTGGCGCCGTTCCTGCAGCGTCACAATGCCGTCGATGGTATCCTTGAGAAACCCCCCGGTCTCCCCCGCTTTCACGAGGCTGACATAGAGCGGTGAAAAGACCGCCGGATGGCGTACCATCGCGTCGGAAAGCTGTCTTCCCTCTTCGATGTCCCGGAGCATCTCCTGAATGACCTTTTTCAGGGCATTGTTGGGGTTCTGCTCTGCCAGCGCGTGCAAAGCGCCGGTAAGCGAGGTGCCGATCTCGATCATCAGGGAGAGCTGGGTAAAGAAAAATATCTGTTCCCCCGGTTTGATTGTCCGGCCCCAGGGCCGCCAGGCTTGCTGCGGAATGTCACGCACTACGGCGTCGGCAGCGGGCGGCAATTTACCGGTGGACCCGGTTTCTAAGCGACTTGCATCAATGGCCATCAAAAAAACCTGAAAGAAGGTTAGGGGTAATAAAAACAAATAATGGATTATAGGCAAGAGCTGACTGCATTCTTAACTCGTCTCCAGCGTCGTGGCGCGGGTGATTTCCTCGATGGTGGTTTTCCCTTCCAGCACTTTGGCAAATCCGGCATTTCGCAACGTCTTGTGGCCCCGGTCCCGGAGATGCCGCTGAAGGACGTCGATGGTGGGGTTGGTCAGGATGAGGGAACGGAGGCTGTCGTCCATCTCCAGAAGTTCATGGATACCAGTTCTCCCCTTGAAGCCCGAATCGTAACAGGTAGAACAGCCCCGCGCCCGGACCAGGGAAATCTGCTTGGTCTCGTCCAAGCCCAGATCGGCCAGTACGCTGCGGGGGGCGGAATAACTCGTCCTGCACTCCGGGCAGATTGTCCGCACCAGGCGCTGGGCCAGCGAAGCGAGCAGGGCGGAAGCGATCAGGTAGGGCTCGATCCCCATTTCGAGCAGCCGCGTGACGGCGCTCGCCGTGTCATTCGTATGCAGGGTGGACAGGACGAGGTGCCCCGTCAGCGAGGCTTGAATGGCGATCTCGGCCGTCTCCCGGTCCCGGATCTCACCGACCATGATGATGTCCGGGTCCTGGCGGAGGGCGTGTTTCAGGAATTTGGCAAAGTTCAGACCGATCGCTTCCTTGACCTGGTTCTGATTGATCCCCTTCAACTGGTATTCTACGGGGTCCTCGATGGTAATGATGTTCTTTTCCATCGTATTGAGCATGGTCACGGCCGAGTAGAGCGTGGTGGTCTTGCCGCTGCCCGTGGGACCGCAAACGAGGATGAGGCCGTAGGGCCGCTTGAGCAGAACTTTGAAGCGGCTGACGATTGCGGCCTCGAAGCCCAACTGGTTGAGGTCCAGGATCGCCTGGCGCTGGTCGAGGATCCGGAGCACGATCTTCTCGCCGTGGATGGTCGGCATGGAGGAAAAGCGGAGGTCCACAATCCCGCCGTCTACCTGTACCTGTATCCGGCCATCCTGGGGGATCCGCCGTTCGGCAATATCGAGATTGGCCATGACCTTCAGACGGGAAACCACTGCCGGATGCATCTCGATCTTGGGGGCCATGAGTTCGTAAAGCAGGCCGTCGATCCGGATCCGGACCCGGAACTTGCCGGGCTGCGGTTCCAGGTGGATATCGCTGGCCCGGTCCCGGATGGCCTTGAGCATGATCATGTTGGTCAGGTTGATCACGGGGCTGCCTTCGGCCATCTCGGCGATTTCGCTTACCGCTCGCTCCCGCATCGCTTCCACAACTTCAATGCCGGACACGTCCATACTGGTCATGACGTCGTCGATGTTTACTTCATCGCGGTAGCACTCCCGGATGGCTTCCAAAATATCATCCGCGCGGCACAGAACCGGTTGCACCGTCATGTTGGTAAGACGGGAGATTTCTTTGAAAAGGAAATGGCTATAAGGGTCAGTTACAGCCAGGGTCAGTACACCGTTGACGCAGAACATGGGCACCGCCTGATACTGAAGGGCCTTTTCCTTGGGAAGTACATGCACGATCCGCGGATCCACCAGCCCTTTACGCAGCCAGACATGAGGGATCCCCAGTTGTTCGGCCAGCAGGTGGTTTAATTCGTCCTTGGTGATAATCTCCTGTTCAATCAGGAGCTGTCCCAACGGTTTTGCACCTGCTTTCTGCTGGGAAACCAGTTCGGTCAGCTTGTCCGGGGTGATCAGTCCCAGACGCACGACCATTTCCCCTAACTTCTTGCGCACAGGAACGCGGTATCCTTTCATAATGTTTCTCCAAGTGCCCCTTGCACATCGGCATAGATATGAAATTGATTGATCAGCCGGGTGGAAAGAAGGATATCCCGGCAAACCGCGTTCAGACCGGCAATCTTCAACTGGCCTCCCCGTTCCGTGACGGCATCCTGTAACCGCAAGAGCATTTCCAGTGCCATGCTGTCCAGAAAGCCGGTTGCTTTGAAATCGAGGATGACGACGCTTTGATTGCTGCCGATCACCTCTTGCAACTGGGTTAGGAGTTCCGCGCAGTTGAGATAGGTGATGGAATCCTGCAGGGCGATAACCGTGTGCGCGCCCATTTTGGTGACAGTGAATTTGGTCGCGGTCATGCAGTGATTCCTCCTTTCCCACCCAGGCCTTCCTTCTGCGCGATAACCTCTGCGAGAACCCGCACAAGTTCCGGATCAAGCTCCTTGCCCGCCAGGGACTGCACGATGCCCAAAGCCTCCGGAGACGGTCTTCCCAAGCGGTAAGCGCGATCCGAATTGAGGGCATCGAAAGTATCGGCCACGGCAATGATGCGCGCCAAGAGAGGAATCTCCTTTTCCCGCAGGCCGTCGGGATATCCGCCCCCATCATAGTGTTCATGGTGATGCACAATCCCGGGCAGTGAACCGGTCAGGGGCTCCAGAGGCTGTAGGATCGTGTATCCCTTGGCTGGGTGGGCCTTGATCAGCTCGTATTCCTCTGCTGTAAGACCCGCCCTTTTATTGAGAATCTCTTCCGCTATGCCGATTTTGCCCACATCGTGCAGGATGGCCGCCCAATTCAGATAGGCTTTCTGCTGATCTTCGAGACCGAGCCGCTCAGCCATCAGCATGCTGTAACTATTGACGCGCTCGGAATGGCCGCGGGTGTAAAGATCTTTAGCTTCGATAGCATAGACCAAAGATTTAACCATATCGATAACGAACTGCTCCATGTCCCGATAGAGATCGGTGTTGGCGATGACGACGGCTACCTGTTCGGCAATGGAAATCAGGATACGCAGCTCGCTACGGTGAAAAATCTTTTTCAGGTCAAAGGAAGCGATGCCGAACCAACCATAGAAGTTCTCATTGCTCTGGATCATCACCAGGAGGGCCCGAAAGGGCTCCCCGTGGAGTTCTGCATAGCCGGGAACCTGCCTCGAGTCGTTAGCGACGAAGTAACGGTCGTTCAGAGATGTGGTATCCGGCGGGATCGCACTGACCAGCCCGTCGATAAAACACTCTCTGTCGGTGATACCGTTGGCAAGTTCGCTGGTTTTGATGAGGGTTGCCCCTCCCCCGCGTCCTTCAAGGCGGGCGAAAACCAGATCAACGCCCAGAGTATTGAGCACTTGTCCGATAAGTTCCTCGAGCAAGGAAGTTGAAAAGCGCATAGTTTTCACCCAGCCGGAGATCCGGGCGTAGAGATACAGTTCCTCAAAGCTTTGTCCCAGTTCCTCGCTTATTTTTTCCAATTCCCGGGCGGCGGTCAATGTAGTCTGCAGGGCCTCCGTCAGGCGACAGAGAAAGGTTTCCATTTTTTCGCCGTCGGGAGGCGTTACGTCGGGAGAGTGGTTATTCCAGGCAATGAGCGCCCCTGAATGCCCCACCTGGTACCCGAAGGGGGTGCCGGCCAGTAATCTGCCTTCGCCCGCATTCATTTGCTGAAACATCCTTTCCGCAAGGACTTTAGATACCAAAGCCTCCCTTTCCGTCAAGCGGGGCTGACTGTGAGCCGTGCAAAAAACCGGTTTCAGTCCCTCCCAAATCTCAAAATCCCAGTGAGTGACGTCCGCCATGCTCGTAAGGAAATCCTGGCAAAAGGAGCTACCCATTACCTCTTCACTCCAAAATATCGGTCAATGCTTTCCAGGAGGCGGCTGGGGCTGAATGGTTTTTCCATGAACATGGTGTCCTGCATCTCGTCGACCCATAATCGATCATCGGGCATGATCCTGGCAGTCATAATGATCGTCAAGAAAGGACGTTCGCCCTTGAGGGGGTTGGTCATCTCGCACAGGCTCTTGCCGTCGAGCTCCGGCATGTTGATATCGGTAATAACGGCGTCGGGCCTTTCACTCGCAATGATGCGCATCCCCTCGTTACCGTTCGCCGCGGAAAGTACCCTGTAACCGCCGTTTTTTAATTTTAACTCGATCACCCGGCGGATGGGGGCTTCGTCATCGACGATCAGGACCTTTTTATTCCATGGCAAGATAATATTCCTCCTTGGGTATCCGGATTGTCACATGGGTGCCCTCTCCCAATTGGCTTTTTACATCGATCTCACCGCCATGGAGACGGACGATCTCTGCCGTGATCGCCAGCCCCAGCCCGCTGCCTGCCTGGGTCACGATGTGTGGCTGGCTGGAACGGTAGAATCTCTCGAAGATATGCGGCAAATCATCAGGGGCGATCCCATAACCGGTATCGATTACCTCAAAGACTACGGCATCGCTGTGGTCGGCAATGACAAACGTGATGGTTCCATTTTCCTGAGTATACTTCAGGGCATTGCCGAGGATATTGATGATGGCGCCCCTAAGGAGTTCCTTGTCCGCCATGAGCGAAGGGAAAACATCGGGTATCCGTCTTTCGATAGTCAGTTTTTTGTCCCGGGCGGAGGCCTCGATCGCCGCCAGGCAGCCTTCGGCGAACCAGTCGGTCCTTACCAGTTGCTTGTTTACAGCCAGGCTTCCCATCTCCATTTTAGAAATGTTCATGAGGCTCTGGATGAGATTGGCGAGGCGGTCGGTTTCATCGTTAATGGTGTTAAAGAATTTCCTCTGCATTTCCAGGTCCCGCACTTCGCCGTCCATGAGCACTTCGTTGTAAGACTTGATGTTGGTGAGCGGTGTAAGCAGTTCATGGACCACATGGGCAATAAATTTATGTTTTGACTCCTCGGCTATTCGGTCGGCGGTAACGTTGCGGACACTGATCATTTTGCCAACACATTCCTGGTCACCCACAGCCAGATAATTGACGGTGAACTGAAACCACTCGCCGGGGGCCGCCAGGTCGGGCAAGGCCATTTCGACGGGTTTCTGCTTTACCGGTCGCAGCGTATCATCATGCTGCGAAACATAGGAGAGAATTTCCGGATAGGGCAGCACCCTTGCCAAAGGACGATCCATAAGCTCTGCTTTCTCTTTGCCCAATAATTTCAACATTGAATTATTGATGAGGACGACATTGTTATGAATGTCGATTACAATGATGCCGAAGGAAATGGCATCGAGAATGGCGGCGATCTGATTTTTTTCAAAGGTGATCACGCCGAGGCGCGAGGAAAGCGAGAGATTATCATTTTTGATCTGTTGGAGCTGTGCCTGGACCTTAAGGAGGGATTCCTCCATGCCTTCGATGACCGGCAGCAGCTCGCTGTGTCCCTGGGCCTCCGCTGGGCCGCTGAAGAAATGCTCCTCTTCCGGAATTTTCCTGCTCAGGATCCGCAGCGGCTTCAAGGCCACGAGTACCCCATAATAGCCGAGGATGAGTGCCGCCAGGACAAAAAAAGTCATCAGCGCCACCAGGGTAGTCCGTTCCAGCGAAAAAAAAGGCACCAGCGGGGCACTGAGGCCGAGCCGGATCGTTCCCGCTTTCTTGCCGCCTTCGTACACCGGCTTGGCAAATTCATAGACGACATGACCATTACCGCCTACTTTGAACGACTGCTTCGTCATCGCCTGGCTGAACAGAGCTGCGGTTTCCACTTCCCGGGGAATCTGCGCCGCTAAATCGGAGGGCGCCATGGAGAGGATGGCCTTTCCCCGCCCGTTGTGCACGAATAAGTAAAGGAATCCCTCGCTGGATATATTTTCACTGATGGTTCGCATGAGCAGACTGCGTTGTGGGGTTTCGTAATCGCCGATATGGTAAAGGGCCATGAGGTTGACCAGATAGGCGCCTTTGTTCTGGAAGTCCCGCAGTTTGCCCCTGGCCTCCTGCTGGGTCAGGGTATGGGTCATGAGCATGATGCCCGCGACCAAGAGAATGAGCAGCGCATAGCCAATACGAGGGATTTTCACTGTGTATACCTTGGAGCCACTCGCTAGTCCAGTGTGAAGAATATTTCCCGGTCCCAAATCGGAGGGCTCGGTAACTAAATCAACCGCCGGTAGAACAAGCTGCCGCTTTCCGCACTGGGCATCGGTGTATGGGAATGATTCTTATGGTGATCGTGTGACTTTGTCAAGTAATAAAAAAAACTTTTCTTTGACGAATTTGCCGCTTATGTATTAGAAGGCAACTGAAAAAATAATTTCTAAACTTACTAATAGCGCCATTTCGCAGGTGACCGATGAGTTGGATGATTTTGTTCTTCTTTTTTAGCTACGGCGGCATGCACTATTATTTTTTTTCCCGCTTTAAAGCGGCCTTCCAGCTGCCGGCGCTATACGCCGCTGCCCTGGTTTTATTGCTCACGATTATGGTTGCCTCACCCTTTTTGGTGTACCTTGCGGAGCGTTATTTAGGCCATCTGGCGGCGCGCATCTTCGCCTTTTTCTCTTATAGCTGGATGGGGTTCGTTTTTCTATTTTTGTGCCTCTCCCTATTGCTTGATCTCTGCCGTCTCCTGCTTAATATCGCCGGGCATTTTCCCAAAGCCGGCCTTTGGCCTTTGATCCTTAAACCGAAGCTCTCTTTTCTTCTTTCCTTCTGCTTAGCGCTGATGGTTTTTGCCTACGGTCTTTTTGAAGCGGGCAATATCAGGACTGAAAGGATCATTGTTAAGACGGGCAAACTGCCCGCTTCGGTAGCCAGGATCAGGATAGTGCAAATAACCGATGTCCATATCGGCTTGATCGTGCAAGGAAGAAGATTAGAACGGATTGTCGCTAAGATTAAAGAAGCGGCTCCCGATATTCTTGTCTCCACCGGTGACCTGGTGGACGGTCAGGCGGACGCTATTGCTGAGCAATTCTCTCTGTTTCAGAGCATTACACCCCCTCTGGGTAAGTTTGCCGTTACGGGCAATCATGAATATTATGCCGGGCTGGGGAATGCGCTTGATTTAACCCGGCGCGGCGGGTTTAATATCCTGCGGGGGGAAGGGAAGGTCGTCAACGGTCTCATCAACATCGCTGGCCTTGACGATCTGGTGGTGAGGAAGGGGCTTGGCGAACCGGTGAAAAATGTTTTCTTCCGGAAGACGCTGGCGGCCCTGCCCAGCGATAAATTCACCCTCCTGCTTTACCATCGGCCCGTAATAGAACCGGATTATCTGGGCTTCTTCGATTTACAACTCTCCGGCCATACCCATAAGGGACAAATATTTCCCTTTTCCTTCATCACCGGACTCGTATTTCCCAGGCAGGCCGGTTATTATGCCCTGCCTCAGCATTCGGCACTGTATGCCAGCCGGGGCACCGGCACCTGGGGGCCACCGGTGCGCTTTCTGGCGCCGCCGGAGATCACGATCATCGACCTTGTACCCGAGAACAAAGCGCTTTAAGGTGACGGACTTGCAGAAAGTCTGAAAGCACCCCATGACATCATTCCGGTGTAAATAGGAAACCATTAGTATTAACTACTTATGATGTCTCTGGACCACTGTGCCTTTCCCCGGCTCCGATTTGGGGTTCACCGGGGTGACGACTGCTTGCGCAGTCGTTATATATCCTTGGCCTCCTTGTTAATCTTCAACCTCCCCTCTTTAATGAGAGAAGTTTTAAGTCCCTCAATCCAGGAATTGAGCGTTTCATTTTTCTTTAATTCGCCCAGGATTTTTTTCAGTTCTTCCTTGCGGGTTTGAAAAGCGGCTTCGTCCACTTTCCCGCGTGCCTGGAAACGCAGGATAACAAAGCCATCATTGCTGGGCAAAACTTTATCAGGATAAGGGCTTGCTTCCGAGATTTGCAGCAGGGCATCCATTATTTGTTCGGATCGGCCCAACTCTGGAATGTTCTCACCGGGAACAAAGAACCCCGTTTCTACCGGTTTGAGTTTCTTTTCCCTGGCTATTTCAGCCCACTTTTCTCCTTTTTTCAGGCGATCCAGCAGGGTCTCCGCCTCCTTCTGGCACAGAACGCTGGCTTCTTTTTCCACATAAAGGTTTTCTATCTGCTTTTCAGCTTCCTTCAGACTGGGGGTATAGGACGGTTTCTTGGCGGCGATCTGAAACAGGTAGTATCCTTTGTCGTCCGACATGACTTTGCTGATTTCCTTCGGCTGCAGGGCAAATACATTTTTGGAAAAATCTCTTAAAGACCGGAATTCGGGGGGAATGCTATTGGCCGAGAATAGTGGGCTGGTATGGACCTTCAGCCCCTTGCCGGTGGCAAAAGCGTCAAAATTTTCCTGTTGGTAGATGGTGTCATGGGCCTGTTTGGCTGCCTCCTGAGCACGGGCCATCCCCCCTACCTGTTTCAATTCCGCGGCTAAAATTTCCCTTACCTGGCTAAGCGCCGGCGGTGCTCCACCCGGTTTAGCCAGTTTTCCTTTGTTTCTATCGTAGAAGTCCTTGATGTCCTCTTCCGTGATTTTCACGGTGGAGAAGAAATCGGCAGCGGGGAAGGCGATGTATTTTACCTGGACCTGCTCGGGGACGCGTAATTCATTGCCCTGCTTCTTGAGAAAACCTTCCAGTGCTTCCCGGGTAAAATTCACCTGCTGGCGATAATCTTTAGAGTTGAATTTCAGAAGGCTGACGCTCACTTTTTCATTTTGCAGCCGGTACAGGTCGAATACTTCCCCCTCAGACACGAGAACACCTTTCAAAATAAGGTCTTGAAGTTTCGACGCCACGAGGGCATTGCGCTGCCGGGCCTCAAAAGTTTCCGGCGCCATTTTGTTCAGGCGTAAAGTTTCCTCATAAACGCGCTGGTCAAAGGCGCCTTCCCTCTGGAAGCCAGGATAGGCAAGAATCGAGTTCTTCAACTCTTCGTCGCTGACCCGGATGCCCAGTTCTTCCGCCTTGGACATGATGATCGCCTGTCGAATAAGGTTGTCCACCGTCTGTTCTTTCAGATTCAATGCCTTAATCAGGTCGTCGTTGAAAGTCTGACCGTAACGGCTGCGGTAGAGGTCGATGATGTTTTGGTATTCCCGCTGAAAATCGGCATAACTGATAGCCTTGCCGTCGAAAGTGGCAATTGTTGCCGCTTTGTCCTGATCTCTCATCGAACCGAAATAAAAAACAAAAACGATAATGATGATGCCTAACAGCACTTTCATGCCCCAATTCTGGGCGTGCTTCCTCATTAGATCGAGCATGGAGAAAACCCTCCGATATTAAAGTGGAGTTTTTTTAGTACAGCGGGCGACAAATTGCAATGAATTTCTGGAAAAATGGATTGCTTTGCCCGAGGCAAATGAGATATAGGTGTGAAAAGTGAGGAAACTACGGAGATAATTATAAGGGGGTAGCAAGTTGCTTTTCGACTTCATTTTGGGGAAATTTTCCAATGATTTGGCTATAGACCTGGGAACGGCGAATACCCTGGTTTATGTAAAGGGTAAGGGCATCGTCTTGAACGAACCATCGGTTGTCGCTGTTCACATGGATTCGCGGGGGGTGAAGAAGGTGCTGGCCGTAGGTTCGGGCGCCAAAATGATGCTGGGACGCACACCCGGAAACATCGTGGCGATCCGCCCCATGAAAGACGGTGTCATTGCCGATTTCGACATTACGGAGGCCATGCTCAGACATTTCATCCTCAGTGTGCATAATCGCCGTGCGCTCGTGAGGCCGCGCATCATCGTTTCCGTGCCTTCGGGTGTTACCCAGGTGGAGAGGCGTGCCGTCCGGGAAACGGTGGAGTCCGCGGGCGCCAGGGAGATTTATCTCATCGAAGAGCCAATGGCGGCGGCGATTGGCGCCGGGTTGCCGATATCGGAACCCACAAGTTCCATGGTGGTGGACATCGGTGGTGGGACGACGGAAGTGGCGGTAATTTCCTTATCCGGGGTCGTTTATTCCAAATCCGTCCGCGTTGCCGGTGACCGCATCGATGAGGAAATTGTGCAATACATGAAGAGAAAAGACAGCCTTTTGATCGGCGAAAGGTCGGCGGAGATCATCAAGACCACCATCGGCAGCGTCTATCCTGATAATGATGTGCGCAAGCTTAACGTCAAGGGGCGCGATCTGATTTCCGGCATACCCAAAATCATCGAGGTTAATTCGGATGAAATCCGCGAGGCGATCATGGAACCGATTGGTTTTATCATTGACACCATCAGAGACTGCCTGGAGAATTCTCCTCCCGAGTTGGCCGGCGATATCGTCGATCGCGGGATTGTCCTTACGGGTGGCGGCGCCCTACTGCGAAACATCGACGTCCTGATCAGGGAAGAAACGGGACTTCCCGTGATCGTTGCCGATGATCCTCTGTCGGCGGTGGCGCGGGGAGCGGGGATCGCCTTGGACCAATTGGATGTACTAAAAGAAGTCACTTTCCAGGTGTGATTTCTTTTTATTACGAGTTCGTCACCGATGTTTTTGTCAAAAAAAATAAGAATTGCCATCATTATCTCCTTGATGATCATTTCTGTCTTAGCCGTGCTACTGTACAATTTGCGTAATCCGTCGCCCGGTTTCCTGAGGAAGGTGTCGCTGGAAATGATGTTCCCGCTGGAGACGGTCATCAATCTGCCACTGAAAGGCTTGGGGGACATCTGGGACCGGTATATTTTTCTTGTCGGTTTGGAAGAAAACAACAAGCGGCTGAAAGAACAAAACTCGCGCCTCCTGGAGGAGTTGATAAAATACCGGGAAGGTTATCGGGAGGGAATGAGGTTGCAGCAGATATTGAAGCTGCGCGACAGTCTTCCCAATGAGACCATGCCGGCGAGAGTTGTGGGAAGAAACCCTTCTTCGATATTTCAGATGATCCTCATCAATAGGGGCGAAAGCCACGGTTTGCGAGCCGGCATGCCCGTAATGGCCGTTCCGGGTGTGGTGGGCAGAATCCTGGAAACTTCCTGGAATGTGTCCCGGGTGTTGCTGATTATCGACGAGAACAGCAACATAGATGCCTTGCTGCAGGATTCGCGGGCCCAAGGCATGTTGCAGGGCGCCGCTCAAGCGGGAGGTAATCTGAAATATGTTTCCAAAGCCCTGGACGTGAAGGTAGGCGATGTTGTTGTTTCGTCCGGCCTGGAAGGAATATTTCCGAAAGGATTGCCCCTGGGGGTGGTGAGGTCAGTGGACAAAAAAGGTGCCGAGTTATTTCAGAAAATCAGTGTCTCCCCCTTCGTCAATCCGGACGGTATCGAGGAAGTGCTGGTCATAATGAGCACCAGGGGGGATAAGTGAGGGACATTTCCCTGTTTCTGTTCGGCCTGGCTCTATTAGGCGTCCAGACGATGGCTGCCAACCTGTTTTTTTCCGGCAAGGTGGTGGTGGAGCTATCGCTGGTCCTGGTCGTCTACGCGGGCTTTCATTCGACCCTGGTCAGGGGAGGGATGCTCAGTTCCCTTATCGGCTTGGTCCTGGACTGCCTCATGGGGTCCGTTTCCGGCCTGTACGGGCTTTTGTATCTGGTCTTGTTTTTGATAGCAAAGTTTATCTCCCTGCGTGTCTATGCCGAAAAGATTTCTTTCATTATGATTTTTGTCGGTCTCTGTGCTTTTCTGGAAGGTATCTTGGTCATATCATTTCACGAGCTGGCTTTTGAGCTCGGGACGTTTCAGCACCTGTGGGATGTGTTTTTGCCGCAGACGATAATCGCGGCCCTGCTGGCACCGCCGTTTTTTTTGTTATTCCGGAAGTTTGAGGTTTTCTTTAATGGAGGAAATACACGCTCGCTTGAGCGATCGGCAATCCGGTGAGTTCAAGCTGCGCTTCAAGGTCTTTTTTATCGTCATCGCCTTTTTCCTTTCACTCGTCAGCATGCGGTTAGTATATCTGCAGATCATCAAGGGTGATGAATTTCGTCAGAAATCGGAAAACAACAGTGTCCGCCTGCGTAAAGTCAGGCCTCCCCGGGGGTTGATCATGGATATCAACCGCCAGGTACTGGTGGAGAATCAACCTTCTTTTGACATCTTGTTTGCCCCCAACCGCATAAAGGATATCGACATGGTGATGCGAAAGCTGAAAGAACTTTATGAAGAAAGATCATTCAGCTTAACCACGGATTTGACGGCGGCGGCGAGGGCCAGGTCCTTTGCTCCGATCAGGCTGGAAAGGAATGCCAGCCGGGAGAAGGTAGCGGTGGTGGAAACCCATGTCCTCGAACTGCCCGGCGTTTTTGTGGAAGTAACGCCGATCAGGCATTATCACGAAGGTGAGATTTTATCGCACATCATGGGATATACCGGTGAAATCACGGAAAAGGACCTGGAGCGGGACACGTCGGACCATTATGAGGCCGGCGACATCGTGGGAAAATACGGCATCGAAAGACATTTAGATCTCGACCTGAGAGGCCGGAATGGTGCGGAACAAATCGAGGTTAATGTCCTGGGCAAGAAAGTCAAAGCCCTGGGCATGATCAAACCCTTACCGGGACACAATGCCGTCTTGAATATTGATGCCGGATTGCAGAAAATTGCCGGAAAGGCCATGGAGGGGCGAAAAGGATCAGTAGTTGTCTTGGATACCCGGGATGGTGCGGTGCGGGCCATGGTCAGCGCCCCGTCTTTTGACGCGAACCTGTTTAATGGCGGAATTTCTCCGGGGAGTTGGGGAAAATTATCCACTGATCCCGCTCATCCCATGGAGAACAGGGCGATTGCCGGTCAATATCCCCCCGGCTCGACATACAAACTGTTTGTTGCAGCAGCGGCGCTTGAGGAGGGATTGATCACTCCGGAGAAAGCTTTTCACTGTGACGGCACGTTTGAGTTGGGGAACAGGGTATACCACTGCTGGCAAAAGAAAGGCCACGGCACCGTGGCTCTCCATCGCGCCATTGTGGAGTCCTGTGATGTTTATTTTTATAACGTGGGGAAAATGCTCGGCGTGGATAAGATTGCTGCGTATGCCCGCCAGTTTGGTTTAGGCAGTCCCACCGGTATTGATTTGCCCCG
>ORJL010415097.1_pt1 | contig 30980 bp, 22 predicted proteins | sample 1779941 | NCBI WGS metagenome assembly ORJL01 (sample SAMEA104232317, study PRJEB22302) | groundwater metagenome | biome: forest; feature: aquifer; material: groundwater | place: USA | collected 2011-08-07 | depth 5.8 m | reverse complement strand
GCCGGGCAAGTGACTATGGGTGAACGCGGCGGTTCGCGCACGCGTGCCGGAAAACCGTTACCGATGTTCCGACAGGGCGTGCGACGGCCACCCTGGGCCGCGCTGAAGTTCCAACCATCACTCTTGTTCGCAGCGTTCTCGGGGCTTGCACACGCAGATTGTGGCGGTGTCATGCATCAAAGGAGAGACGCGATGGGCCCATCATGGCGTGAAGTCGGCTTAATCTCACTGCTGCTGCTCGCAGCAAACTTCGGTCTCACGGCCCCGGCCTCGGCGCAGGCGACGAGCGCCGTGATCACGGGGACAATTACGGACGCGCAGGGCGGGGTGTTGCCGGGCGTGACGCTGACCGTGCGCAACACCGAGACCGGGACGATTCGGACGAGCGTCTCCGAAAGTGACGGCCGGTACCGCGTGCCGGGCCTGCCGCCGGGCCGCTACGACCTGAAAGCCGAACTGGCCGGCTTTGCGTCCGTCGACGTGAGGGAGCTCACCCTGACGCTCGGCCTCGAGGCTGCGCGCAATATCACGATGCAGCTGGCAGGCGTGCAGGAATCGCTGACCGTGTCGGGGCAGGCGCCCATGGTCGAGACGACGAAAACCGACGTCTCCGGCGTCATCACGCAACAGCAGATCGAGTCGCTGCCGCTCGCCAGCCGGCAGCCGGTGGCGCTGGCGCTGCTGTTGCCGGGCACGAGCCAGGACGCGGTGCGGCCGCGCAAGTTCAATGCGAACATCGGCGCCGGCGCGTTCACCAACGCGGGCGCATTCCTCATCGACGGCGTGTGGAACAAGGAGCCGTGCACGGGCGAGCCGCGCCAGAACTATCCGCAGTCGGCCACCCGCGAGTTCAAGGTCAACGTCAGCCAGGCCTCGGCCGAGTTTGGCTGGACGGCGAGCGGCGTGGTGACGATTGCGACAAAGAGCGGCACCAACGCGTTCTCGGGCGAAGCCTTCGAGTACTTCCGCGACAAGAGCCTCAACACGATGAACAGGTTCGAGAAGCAGGCGCATGACACCAAGGGCACGCCGAAGCCGGCCTACCGCCGCAACCAGTTCGGCGCGGCCCTGGGCGGCCCCATCATCACGGACCGCCTCCACTTCTTCGTGGCGGCCGAACGGACCGCGGAAGACAAGTTCGAGCTCGTGAACTCGGGCAAGCCGGCGTTCTACTCGGCGCTCGAAGGCAGCTTCGCGGTTCCGGAGGTCGACAACACGTTCTTCGCCCGCGGCGATTTGCAGATCAGCTCGCAGCAGAACGCTTTCCTTCGCTACGCCATCGAGCGCGCCGATTACAACTGCGACGCGTGCGGCGGCCAGAACGCGTACTACACCGGCAACGGCATCAACCAACCTCGCTACGCGCTGGTTGGCGGGCATACGTGGGTCATTTCGTCGAGGGCCCTGAACGAAATCCGCGGCCAGTGGTCGTACTACGGCTACTTCCCGCACCCGCCCGGGGTGAAGCCGATAGACAAGGCCTACGAGTACCCGCCCGAGCGGACCGATCCCCTCACGCCGATATACGTCTTCCCGAGCCTGGTCTGGGGCACCAACGCCAACAACTATGTGCTGCAGTGGGCCCGCGAGATCCGCGACGACTTCTCGCTGACCACGACCAAGGGGGGCAGCCACACGTGGAGGTTCGGCGGCGGCGTCAAGGACCTGCCCGACGACGACGACAATCCCGCCAATCTCGGGACCTGGACCTTCGCCGTCGACCAGTTCTTCGACGGCACCCCGGCCGCGCTGGCGGCACTCAAGAACCCGATCTTGTACACGGCGGCGATGCCGAACGTCGATCGGCACCTCCCGAACCAGTACTGGGACGTCTACGTGCAGGACGAATGGAGGCCGCGGTCGAACGTCACGCTGAGCCTTGGTCTTCGGTACGACTATCAGGCCAAGATCCTCAACACGACGCTCGATATCAACGACAAGAACATGTTCCCGACGACGGGGACCAATCTGCAGATCCCGTTCATCGATTTCAAGCAGCGCGGCGACAAGAATAACGTCGCGCCGCGGCTCGGCCTGGCGTGGGACGTGAAGAATGACGGCAACACGGTCGTGCGTGCCGGCTACGGGATCTACTACAACCCCATCTGGAGCAACCAGGCCAGGGGCGAGCAGACCAACTTCCGGCAGTCGAACATCAGCATCAGCAACCCCTCGTACCCGGACCCGTACGGTGGCAGAAGCCCGCTGACGTTCGCGTCGACGGCGCCGCAGAACATCTCGATCATCGACAACAAGCTGGGGAACCCGAGGTCCACAGCCTACACGGCAGGCCTCTCTCAGTCGCTTGGGCCCACGCTCGCGGTGCACATCGACGGTGTGTACAACGCGATGCGGGACGTGATGATGCTCACGAACATCAATCCGCGCTCCGGGGGCAGGACGGGAGCGCGGCCGCTGACACAGTTCGCGCGCATCGACCAACTCCAGTCGTCCGGCTGGCTGGATTACAAGGCGCTCATGGTGCGGCTCGACAAGCGGTACGAGAAGCGCTACCAGTACCTCGTCTCCTATACCCTCGCGAAGGGCGAGGGCAATGTGCCATTCACCGGAAACTCGGGTCGCGTCACGGTCTCCGAGCATCCCGAGTGGGACGAGGGTCCGGCGGCCAACGACCGGCGTCACGTCCTGGTGGCGAGCGGTGCCGTGATGCTCCCTGGGGACGTCCAGCTCGGCGCGGTCTGGACCCTGCGAACGACGATGCCGTTCAACGCCGTTGCCGGGACGGACTTGAACGGTGATGCAAGCGTGACCGATTTCGTGCCGGGGACGACCCGGGCGCAGGGCAACCGGAACCTCGATTTCTCGCTGGTCAACGCCTGGCGCGCCGCCAACAATAGGGCGCCGCTCTCGGAGTCCCAGATCGACACCAACGACTACAACGGCGTGGACGTGCGCCTGAGCAAGTCGATCAACCTTGGTGGTGCGCGGAAGATCGAGCTGATCGCGCAGGTGTTCAACGTGTTCGGGCGCGACAACCTTGCGGCCTCCGGCGGCGTCGCCGGCGGCGGCGTGGCGGCGGGCTGGAGCCTCAACGCCCTGTCGGACACCTTCGGGCGCATCCTGCAGGCCTACAACCGCCAGCAGGCGGAGCTGGCCGTGCGTGTCGCCTTTTAGCGGTACTGCTGTGTGAGGACATGCATTGATGGCATCCAGTCATGAGCGATCCAGCGAGCGCACACGACGGGACTTGCTCAGAGTGGGCGCCGACCAACGGCGCGGCGCGAAAGGAGACGTATGAGTAGACGCGTTGGAGTGCTTGTGACAGTCGCTCTCGGTCTCATGGCGGGTTTCCTGCTGCACAGCAGAACGGTGACCTCAGCGCTGGCGCAGGCCGGATCAGGGCAGGCGCCGGTCAGCGTCGCGGCGATTGCGGGACAAACGGGTGGCCAGGACATCTGGGGCGCGTACGAGCCCGTCGCGGACTGGCCCAAGCCCTTGTCCACCTTGCCGGATCATAAGGGGTGGACGTGGGGATCGGCGGAGGGTATCTTCGCCGAAAGCCCAAACCGGGTCTTCCTCGCTCAGCGCGGCGAACTGCCGGACATTCCCAGGCCGCAGTCCAAACGGATGCCCGAGATGGGGCCGAGCCTCGCATTCCCTGTCGGCGGCGTACCGTTCCGCAGCGCCACTTCCTCCAGCCCTCCGTCAAATGGTGGCAGCGGCGGAGTGGCCGAGGATGGGTTCAGGCTTTACACAGGCAAGCTCGGCGTGGACGCCCGCTGGGAGCATAACATCGTCGTGGTCGATGCCACTGGCAACATCATTGAGGCGTGGACCCAGTGGGACTCGATGTTCAAGCGGCCGCACACGATTTACATCAGTCCGTACGATCCGGAAAAGCACGTATGGGTCGTAGACGACCATTCGCACGCCATTTTCAAGTTCACGAACGATGGCAAGAAGCTGGTGCAGACAATCGGCACACCCGGCAAGCTGGGGGCGGATGGCACGCACTTCAATCGCCCGACCCACATGGCATGGCTGCCCGACGGCAGCTTCGTCGTCTCGGATGGCTACAACGGCACCCGGGTGGCAAAGTTCGACAAGGACGGCAAGTTCCTGCTGGATTGGGGCCAGAAGGGTAGTAATCCCGCGGCAGGTCCGGCAGGTCTCAGAGCACCCGGCCAGGTTCCCGTCCTGGAGACGCGTCCAGGCTACTGGAACAATGTGCACGGCATCGCGACGGATCCCAAGACTCGGCGGGTGTTCGTCAACGACAGGGGCAACAGACGCATTCAGGTCTTCGACGAAAATGGCAAGTTCCTCTACATGTGGAGCATCGGCCCGGAGCCGGCACAGGCGTACTGCCTCTACATGGGCGCCGATCAAGCGCTGTGGATTGGGGACCACGGAACGTCGAGGTTGGTGAAATACGACTTGAACGGAAACTTCCAGTATTCCTGGGGCATCTTCGGGGACTTCCCCGGCGCGTTCTGGGGCCAGCACCAAATCAGCGTGGACCAGGAGGGGAACGTCTACGTTGCCAATGTGGCCAACGGGCGAATGAACAAGTTCCGGCCGCGGCCGGGCGCCAACCCGGCGTTCCTGCTGGGAAAGCCAGTCTACTCGGCCTGGAAATAGGGTGCGTCCCGATCTGACGGCCCGCGACGCGCTGGCGCTCGTCGAGGAGTGGTGGTTCAACGCCGAGGAGGTGCAACAGTGAAGCGGTTGATGCTCAGCGCGAGTCTTGCCATCGTGATGGTTGTGAGCAAGCCGGGGGCGCAGACCGCGCCGCCCAACGACCTGGGCGTTTCGATCGGCCACATGCACCTCGTCGTTCGTGACATCGAGGCCAGCAAGAAACTCTGGATGGCGATGGGCGCGATCTCGGCCAAGCTGGGCACCAACGAGGTGATGAGGTTTCCGGGGATGCTCGTGCTGCTGCGGCAGGGCGAGCCGACGGGCGGCAGTGTCGGTTCCGTCGTGAATCACATCGGCTTCAAGGTCGCGAACATCCGGGAGTCGCTGGCAAAATGGCAGGCGGCGGGGCTCACGACGACCCCGGGCCTCCGCCCGACGCAGGCGTTCGTCATCACGCCGGAAGAGCTGCGGATCGAAATCCTGGAGGACACTGCGCTGAGGATGCCGATCGCGGCCGATCACGTGCACTTCTTCGCGCCCGAGGCGAATGTCGCTGAGATGAGGGACTGGTACGTAAAGATGTTCGGCGGTACGCCAGGGAAGCGGGGCGCGAACGACGTCGCCGAGATGCCGGGTGGCGTCGCGCTCTCGTTTACCCAGTCGCCTGACGGCGCAAAGGGCGCGCCGACGCCGGGACGGGCGCTCGACCACATCGGGTTCGAGGTGAGGGAGCTCGAAGCGTTCTGCAAGAAACTGGAGGCAGCCGGGATCAAGTTCGACCGGCCGTTTCAGCGGTCGGCGACCGGGCTCCTCGTCGCGAACATCACCGATCCCTGGGGCACCTACATCGAGTTGAGCGAAGGGCTGAACAAGCTCTGAAGGCTGCGGATCTCGCTCGTCCCGGACTCCGAGATCGGCAGTTCAATCTCGATCCTTCTCCTTCTCATCTTCACCTCATCCCCAGCTTCTGGATTCTGGATCCAAACAATGGCACGGGTGGCCGCCGGCCAAAAGACTCAAGAAACGGTGTCACGTCCATTGACAGAAAGGGGTCCCGGTGTGTATATTCCGACTTCTGGATCCAGAATCCATAAGCTGAGTCACGCCCCACGGCAACGCCAATGCCCGTTCACCGAAGCGCTCATCCGTGTTCCAGTCCCGTCGAGGAAGTCACTCTCGGTGAACGCGGGGGCCGCGCACGAGCGCTGCCGGAAAACCGTTGCCGATGTTCCGACAGTGCGCGATATACCGCATCGACGTTCACGTCTTCGACGGAAACTCCCCGCTCAGCCCGCAGAGGAATCCCTCATTGCCGCGTGCGACGGCCACGATCGGCCGCGCTGAAGTTCAAAGGCTATCGGAGGCAGTTATGATCAAGAGCCGCGTACTGACACTGACGATTGGGACAGCCGCCTTCTTGTTGCTCGCCACTCGCGTGATACCGATCAAGACCGCGGCCGCGCCGGCTGACGGTCAGCAATCCGCAGGGTCCGTCGCGCAGCGGCAGGGCGGGGAGGAGCCGCGGGCCGTTCCGCAGAAGGGCGGGCAGGAACAGAACGGACAGTACGAGCCTGTCGTGGGCTGGCCCAAGCAAGTGCACAAGGGTTGGGTGGGGGGGAGCAACCAGGGGGTGTTCGCCGAGAGCCCGGACCGCGTCTACATCGTTCAGCGCGGCTGGCTGCCGGAGATGGAGCGGCCGAAGAACACCCCGGTTCCGCAGTTCGGACCGAGCCTCTCGTTCCCCGTCAACCAGGTTCCGTTCCGGAACGCGTCACAGGGCCCGGTGGCCAGCCCGCCGAGCTACACGTCCGAGCAGCAGCTCACGAAGGATACCGTCGACTTCCTGTGGAAAGACTGCATCTACGTCGTGAACAGAAACGGCGAAAAGATCGAGGACTGGACGCAGTGGGACAAGCTGCTCAAGCGGCCGCATGCCATCTACCAGAACCCCTACGATCCCGAAAAGCACGTCTGGGTGGTTGACGATGCCGGGCATGTCGTCCACAAGTTCACGCACGATGGAAAGACGAAAGTGCTGACGATCGGCACGCAGGACACCCCCGGCAACGACGACAAGCACTTCAACCGCCCGACGTTCCTCGCCTGGCTCCCAGACAGCACCATGTTCGTGGCGGACGGCTACGCCAACACGCGCGTCGTGAAGTTCGACAAGGACGGCAAGTTCCTGCTGACCTGGGGTCAGAAGGGCAGCAACACCGTCGGGCCCACCGGAGTCGCCGAAACGCGCCCGGGCTACTTCAACACGGTGCACGGCATCGCCGTCGACGCCAGGCGCCGCGTGTATGTCAGCGATCGATCGAACCGCCGGATCCAGGTCTTCGACGAGAACGGCAGGTTCCTCGACGAGTGGACGATCGGCGAGTCGCCCGCGCACATCTACAGCATCTTCATGGCCGCCGACCAGACGCTCTGGGGCGTGGACTCCGGGACCATGAGGGTCGTCTCGTGGGACCTGACTGGAAAGTTCAAGTACGGATTTGGCTACCTGGGCGATCCTCCGGGCGGGCTCTTTGGCCCACATCAGATGAGCGTGGACCAGGAGGGCAACTTCTACGTTTCCCAGGTCTCCAACGGGTATACGGCGAAGTTCCGGCCGATGAGGGGTGCTGAAGCGGCGAAGCTCGTCGGGAAGCCGTTCGGATTCTCCTGGGCCAGGTGAGGACCGTATGATCAACGTGAAGCCATTGCTGACAGCGTCGTTGGTGTGGTTCCTGGGCGTGGGCCTGGCTGCCGACGCGCGAGCACAGGCTGGGTCCGGCGGAGAAGGTCTGCCGATCTGCGTGGTGGCAGCGAAATGGTCCAGCGATCCCATTCCCGGACAGGATCTCTGGTCCGCGGGAGGCCCCGGAGGGGCCTATGTGGCCGCCAAAACAAACGTCGGCAACCTTGCACTCCTGTCCGTCAGCGCGTTGGATACGCTCGTGATCGAAAGCTCGCAGCTCTTCGACCCGGCAGGAAAGCCGATCTCCAAGAAGGAGTACCTGCGCGTCCCTGGAGGCTCCACCTTCGACCTGGACACCGGAACCGCAGCGAGCGACACCACGGCCGATCTGAAGTGGAATACAGGTCCCGGGGGGAAGAGCCTGCAGCCTCTGAACAACGCGATGGTCTACACCTGCCGGCCATCGGATCGCCAGCCCACGCCGCGGTAAGGTCGAACGCGAGACCGAGATCGCGTCGGCGTCCGTGCGGGGATCGGAAATCGGTCGCGAGGCGCGACGGCCGCGGACGGGTGCGAATCCCGCGCGGCCGGTCGTGCTGAGGCGGGGAGGAGATCGGAAGCAGTCATGATCAAAGACCGCATACTGACACTGACGATTGGGACAGCCGCTTTCTTGTTGCTCGCCAGCAGCGTGATGCCGATCAAGACCGCGGCCACGCTGACTGACGGTCAGCAATCCGCTGGGTCCGTCGCGCAGCGGCTGGAGGACATCCCGCACCCGCGGCAGGGCGGGGAGGAGCCTGGTGCCGTTCCGCAGAAGGGCGGGCAGGAGCAGTACGGCATGTACGAGCCCGTTCGGGACTGGCCGAAGCCGCTGACCAGCCTGCCCGGCCACGAAAAGTGGACGTGGGGCTCGCCGGAAGGGATCTTCGCCGAAAGCCCGGACCGTGTGTACATGGTGCAACGTGGCGAGCTGCCAGCGCTCGAACGACCGAAAAACACCGCGATTCCTCAATTCGGGCCGAGCCTCTCGTTTCCTCAGAACCAGGCACCGTTCCGCAACGCGTCTCAGGGTCCGGTGGCCGCTGCGCCGGGAGAAGGCGGCACCGGCCAGACTCCGGGAGGACCGGGATTCCTCGGGAAAGACAACATCGACTACCGCTGGGAACACAACTTCCTCGTGCTCGATCGAGCGGGCACCATCGTGGAGAACTGGTCGCAGTGGGATTCGGTGCTCCGGCGGCCGCACGCCGTTTACGTGAACCCGTACGATCCGGACAAGCACGTCTGGGTCGTCGAGGATGCGCGGTGCCAGGTCTACAAGTTCACGCACGACGGAAAGCAGATGGTCTTGGAGCTCGGCACACGGAATGAGCCGGGCGCCGACGAGAGGCACTTCAATCGCCCGACGTTCCTCGCGTGGCTGCCCGACAGCACGATGTTCGTGGCCGACGGGTACAACGGCACGCGGGTCGCGAAATTCGACAAGAACGGCAAGTTTCTGATGTCCTGGGGCCAGAAAGGCGAACAGGGCAAAGAAACGCGTCCCGCCTACTTCAACAGCGTGCATGGCATTGCCGTGGATCCCGACTCGCGGCGGGTCTTCGTCAACGATCGGGAGAACCACCGCATTCAGGTCTTCGACGAGAACGGCAAGTTCCTCAACGAGTGGCGAACCGGCTTCGCGCCCTCCCACGTCTACTCGATCTATATCTCGGCCGACCATTTTCTCTGGGCCACCGACAGCGGCACCTGGAAGATCGTCAAGTGGGACTTGAACGGAAAGTATCTGTATTCGTTCGGGTTCCAGGGCGACGCGTCCGGGGGCATGTGGGGCGCGCACCAGATGAGCGTCGACCAGGAGGGGAGCCTCTACATCGCCGAGGTCTCCAACGGTCGCGTGCAGAAGTTCAGACCGCTGAAGGGCGCCGACCCGGCGAAGCTGGTCGGCAAGCCGGTCTATGCGGCGTGGCGTTGACACGAGGAGACAACTCATCGATCAACGCCACGAGATTGGGGATCTCGACACCGCCGAAGTCTCCATGAGTCGCGCGCAGAGGTACGTGGCGTGGTAGGGGTGGGCTCTCCCTCGGCGGGGGGCCCGTTGGCGAGTCGGACCGTCAGGGAGGCGTGATGCTGCACAAGTTCGGTCACATGTGTCCGGCGTTCCTCATCTTCAGTGCGTTGATGCTCGGCCTGGGCCTCGCGGTCCCGGCTGGCGCGCAGACGACAGGCGGCGCAATCGTGGGTGCCGTCAGTGACGCGCAGGGCGGCGTGCTGCCCGGCGTGACGCTCACGGCGCGCAACGCCGATACGGGCATGACGCGGACGACCGTGACCGAAGGCGACGGCAAGTACCGGCTGGCGGGCTTGCCGCCGGGCCGTTATGACATTCGGACGGAGCTTTCAGGCTTTGCGCCCGTCGAGGTGAAGGACATCACGCTGACCATCGGCCTCGAGGTGGCGCGCAATATCACCTTGCAGCTTCAGGGCGTGCAAGAGTCACTGACCGTGACGGGCGCGTCCCCGGTCGTCGAGACGACGAAGACTGATGTCTCGGGCGTCATCACGCAGCAGCAGATCGACACGCTGCCGCTGGGCACCCGCCAGCCGGTGGCGCTCGCGCTGCTGATGCCCGGCACGAGCCAGGACGCCGTGCGGCCGCGCAAGTTCAACGCGAACCTCGGCGCGGGCGCCTTCACCAACGCGGGCGCGTTCCTGATCGACGGCCTGTGGAACAAGGAGCCGTGCACGGGCGAGCCGCGCCAGGACTTCCCGCAGACCGCCATCCGGGAGTTCAAGGTCAACCTGAGCAACGCGACCGCCGAGTACGGCTGGACGGCGAGCGGCGTCGTGTCCCTCGCGACCAGGAGCGGCACGAACCTGTTCAGCGGCGAGGCGTTCGAGTACTTCCGGGACAAGAGCCTCAACACCGAGAACAAGTTCGAGGAGCTCGCCACGCAGACCAAGGGCTTACCCAAGCCGAACTACCGCCGCAACCAGTTCGGCGCCGCCATGGGCGGCCCGATCGTCCAGAACAAGATCCACTTCTTCGGCGCCATCGAGCGCACGAAGGAAGACAAGTTCATCACGGTCAGCACGGGCAGGTCGGCGTTCTACTCTGCGCTCGAGGGGATCTTCGCCGAGCCGGAATACAGCAACACCTACTTCGGCAAGGTCGACTGGCAGATGAACCAGCAACAGAGTTTCTTCGTCCGCTTCGCCGGGCAGCAGCAGAATTACACGTGCGATTCCTGCGGCGGCACGGCGGCGTTGAACACCGACGGCGGCATCAACCAGCCGCGCCGGTCCTTCGCGGGCGGCCACACATGGGTTATCGGGTCGAAGGCGCTGAACGAGGTCCGCGGGCAGTACTCGTTCTACGGCTACTACCCACACCCGGTGTACGACCTGACGGTGTTCGAGTTCGGCGACTACCCGGCGCAGCGCCTCGCGCAGTTCCAGGGCCGCTACGTGTTCCCCAGCTTGACCTACGGCTGGCCGGCGGGCCTCTACGTGCTGCAGGGGGCGAAGGAGATCCGCGACGACTTCTCGATCACCACGGGCGCGCACACCATCAAGTTCGGCGGCGGCATCCGCAGCATGCGGAGCCAGGACGACGTGCCGCCGAACAACGCAAATTGGACGTTCAGCACCGACCAGCCGTTCGACGGCTCGGCCGCCTCAATCGCCGCGCTCAGGAACCCGATTCTGTTCACGGCGACGGGACCGAACACGCCGATCAGCCGCGATCTGCCGAACATCTATAACGAGCTGTACGTGCAGGACGAGTGGAAGCCGGTCTCGAACCTCACGCTGAGCCTGGGTCTGCGCTACGACCTTCAGACGCAGGTCTGGAACAGCACGCTGGACGAGACCAACACGACCATCTTCCCGACCTACGGGACGGCGCGTGACCTCAGCGGGTTCTACGACTTCAAGAACCGCGGCGACAAGAACAACTTCGGGCCGCGCCTCGGCTTGGCGTGGGACGTGAAAAGCAACGGCAAAACGGTCCTCCGCGGCGCCTACGGCCGCTACTACAACCCGATCTGGGCGGTCACCATGCGCGGCGAGCAGACCAACTTCCTTCAGGCGGCGATCAGCATCAGCAACCCGTCGTATCCAGATCCGTACGGCGGCAGAGATCCGCTCAGCTTCGCGTCGACGGCCCCACAGAACATCAGCATCGTCGACAACAACCTGAAGAACCAGTGGGCCGACGCGTCGACGGTCGGCCTCTCGCAGAGCATCACGAACGTGATGGCGATCCATGCCGATCTCGTCTACAACGACATGGAGGGCGTGCCGCTCGTCGTCAACACCAACCCGCGTGCGAACGGGACGACCGGCGCCCGGCCGAACCCGACCTTCTCCCGCATCGACGTGCTTCAGAACCTCGGCTACAGCAAGTACAAGGCGCTGCTGCTGCGCCTCGAGAAGCGCCTGGACAAGAACTATCAGTTCCTCGTCTCGTACACGCTGGCGAAGGCTAACGGCAATATCCCGTTCACCGGCAACTCGGGCCGCGTTACCGACTCGGGGAATCCCGGTCTCGACGTCGGGCCGGCGGCCAACGACCGCCGGCACGTGCTGGTGGCGAGCGGCGCGTATCTGCTGCCCGGCGGCGTGCAACTCGGCGCCGTGTGGACGATCCGCACGACGATGCCGTTCAACGCCGTGGCCGGCGCCGACCTCAACGGCGATGGCTTCGTGTCCGATCTGGTGCCGGGCACCACGCGCGCGATGGGCAACCGTGACAACGCGACCTTCGTCGCGGCGGTCAACGCCTACCTCGCCACGCTCGGTCGCGCGCCGATCGACGCGTCGCGGTTCGACAGCAACGACTACAACGCGGTCGACATGCGCGTGAACAAATCGTTCGCACTGGGTAGCCAGCGAAAGATCGAGCTGATCGTCCAGGTGTTCAACCTGTTCGGGCGGGACAACCTCGCAGCCTCCGGCGGCGCCGGCGGGCAGGCCGGCGTGCCGCCCGGGTGGACCCTGAATGTCCGGTCCGACGCATTTGGCCGCATCAATCAGGCCTACAACCGCCAGCAGGCCGAGCTCGCCGTTCGCGTGGGCTGGTAACGCCCTCAGTTGGCGGGGCCGCCGCGGATTGTCCCGCGGCGGCTCGTGCCACGCAGTCTTTCGAGGAGCAAGCTGATGATCGGCCGCCGCGGTGCACCGCCTGTCCCAATCTGCTTCATCGACCGTTCGAGACGCGCCAGGGCTGCTTCAACCGCGTGCACGGGACCGCGGTCGATCCGATGACGCCGACCCCGCGAACCTCATCGCGAAACCGATCCACCCGGGGTGGGTGAACTGATTGAACGCTTGGGCATCAGGACGGCCGCTCGAACACGAGAAAGAACCAGTACGAGGATGGGGTCGCCGGGTCGACAAAGCCCAGCTCGCTGCGGAGGAAGCGAAAGCCGTTGCGGATCGCTTCGTTGCGAACCGCCGATGAGGGCACGCGATGATGCCGAAGGTAGCTCTCGGGCGATTCGCCGGGCGCTGCCTCGCAGTCGATGATGGCCAGGAGGCCGCCGGCTTTGAGGCCGCGCCAGAAGCCTTGCATCATCGCGTCGTAGGCCCGCAGCTCGTGATACGTGTTGACGACGAGGACGACATCGAGGCTTTCGGGCGGCAGATGCGGATCGTTATCGGTGCCCGGAATCGTGGTGATTTGCGTGAGGCCGCGCGCCGACGCGCGGCGATTGATATCCTCGAGCGCGGCACGCTGGACGTCGACCGCGTAGGCCCGGCCCGCCGCGCCGACCCGCCGCGCGAGATGGAACGTGAAGTAGCCGGTGCCGGCGCCGATATCCGCAACCTGACTGCCCGGCCCGATGCGCAGCGCGTCCATCACGGCCGCGGGGCGCTGCCAGTCGTCCCGGTTCCCGATCTCCGCATGCTGCCCTGACAGCTGCGCCCGAAGAAGCACACCGGCCAACGCGCCGACAAGGAGGATTCGAACAGTGGTCAATCGCATTTCTTCCCCGCACATTCTACAGGTGCTTCGGGGCTGCGGGCTGGCGCTGCTGACGGTCGTCCTGGTCGGGACGGCGCCGGTGAAAGGACAGCAAGGCGCAAGAAACGGCGAATGGCGGTTCTTCTCGGGCGACGGCGGCGCCACCCGGTATTCGCCGCTCGATCAGATCACCCGCGCCAACGTCAAGGACCTGAAAGTCGCGTGGACCTGGAAGTCGGACAACTTCAGCAGTCCTCCGGAAATCCGGAATCAGGCGACGCCGATCATGGTCAATGGCGTGTTGTACTTCCCGGCCGGATCGCGTCGCGCCATCGTGGCCATCGACGCGGGCACGGGCGAAACGTTGTGGATGTGGAGGGTCGATGAAGGCCTGCGCTGGGAAAAGGCGCCGAGGCGAAATTCAGGCCGCGGCGTCGCGTACTGGACCGACGGTCGTGGCGACGATCGCATCTTCACCGTCACGCCGGGGTTTCAGCTCGTCGCGCTGAACGCGAAGACCGGTCAGCAGGTGCAGGGGTTCGGTCAGAGTGGGATCGTGGATCTGTTCAAGGAGCTGGGGGTCGCCTTCGACCCGACCGGCACGATCGGCAACAGCTCGCCACCCGTCGTCTGCCGCGACGTGGTGATTGTCGGCCCGGCGCAAGCCGAGATGTCGCGGCCGAAATCAAAGCGGATGACCAAGGCCGACATCATGGCCTTCGACGTGCGCACCGGGAAGAAACTCTGGACGTTTCACGCGATTCCCCGTCCCGGCGAGCTCGGCGCTGACACGTGGCTGAAGGGATCGAACGAGTACACCGGGAACGCCGGCGCCTGGACGACGTTCACCGCCGACAACGAGCTCGGCTACGTCTACGTGCCGGTCGAGTCCGCGACGGGCGACTACTACGGCGGTCACAGGCCGGGCGCCAACCTGTTTTCGTCGACGCTCGTCGCCCTCGACGCGTCCACCGGCAAACGGATCTGGCACTACCAGCTCATTCATCACGATATCTGGGATTACGACATCGTGTCGTCGCCGGTCCTGCTCGACGTGAAGATCGAGGGCAAGCCGGTCAAGCTGGTCATCCAGGCGACCAAGCAGGCGTTCCTCTATGTGTTCGATCGCGTGACCGGCAAGCCGATCTGGCCGATCGAAGAGAAACCGGTGCCGCAGAACGCTGCGCCCGGCGAGTGGACGTCGCCGACGCAGCCGTTCCCGACCAGGCCGCCGGCCTTCGATCGGCAGGGCATCACCACCAACGACCTCATCGACTGGACGCCGGAGTTGCGGCAGAAGGCCATCGAGGCGCTCAAGCCGTACCGGATCGGTCCGCTCTATCAGCCGGGGTCGCTGGCCGAAGCGCCGGACGGCACGAAGGGCACGCTGGTGCTGCCGGGGAACCTGGGCGGATCGAACTGGGAGAGCACGGCGGCCGATCCGGAGACCGGCCACTACTACGTCAGCTCGATCACCAGGCCGACGCGGTTCGCGCTCGTCAAGCCGACGCCAGCCGAGAGCGACATGGACTACATCGGCCTCGCGCTCAACCCTCCGCAGCCGGACGTCGAAGGGCTCCCCTACCTGAAGCCGCCCTACGGCCGCATCACCGCGTACGACATGAACAGGGGAGACATCGTCTGGCAGAAGGCCAACGGAGAAACCCCGCCCGCGATCAACAACCATCCGAGGCTGAAGGACCTGAACATCCCGAAGACAGGCGGCAACTGGCGGTCTTCCATTCTCGTCACGAAGACGATGCTGCTGGTCGGTGAGGGATGGGGCGGCCCGCCGATGTTCCGCGCCATGGACAAAGCCACGGGCGAGATCCTTTGGGAGACCGAGATTCCGGCGGGATCGACGTCGGGTCTTCCGATGACCTACATGCACAAGGGCAAGCAGTACGTCGTCATCGCTGCCGGTAGCCAGGAGGGGCGCATTCCAGCCCAGCTGGTCGCGTGGGCCCTGCCCGGGCCGGGTGCGACGACGGTGTCTGACGGGCGGAGTGACAAATGAAGAAGCACGTCGCGATCGGCGTGGGAATCCTGCTCGGTGCGTTCTGTTGTCTCGCCGCAATCTCGGCGCAGACGCCGCCCTCGTCCGCGGCGCAAGCCGATCGTGCGCGTATCGATGCCGGCAAGCGGCTCTTTGCCGACACGTGTCAGAACGACCACTGCCACGGCGGGTCGGCGCGGAACATGGAAGATCATTCCGGCTTCACGGCGGAGCATCTGAGGCGCGTCATCATCGAGGGTGTGCCCGACGCGGGGATGCAGGCGTTCAAGGGCGTCTACACGCCCGAACAGGTGGAGCAGCTCGTGGCCTACATCCTCTCGGTTTCCGCTGACGCTGGCGCGAGCGCTGGCCGAACGGCGCCCCAGCTGGCCCCCGCTCATTCCGTGACGACCCGCGAGATCACCTCTTCGCGGCTCGTCGACGCGGGGAAGGAACCCCAGAACTGGCTGACCTACTTCGGCAACTATGCGGCGTGGAGTTACAGCTCGCTCGATCAGGTGACGCGCCAGAACGTCAAGCGGCTCGTCCCGGTCTGGGCGTTCTCGACCGGCGAGCTGCGCGGCGGCCTGATGGCGACGCCGCTCGTGGCCGACGGCGTCATGTACCTGATGGGTCCGCGTAACCGCGTGTTCGCGCTGGACGCCGTGACGGGACGGCAGATCTGGAAGTACTTCTACGAGTTGCCCGACGGACCCGTGCCGTACCAGAACGGCTCGCGCGGCGTGGCGATCGGATACGGGCTCGTGTACTTCGGCAGCCTCGACAACCACGTCGTCGCGCTCGATGCGAAGACCGGACGCGAGGTCTGGCAAATCGAAATCGAAGACGTGCGGCAGTGCGGCTGCAACGTGACGTCGGCGCCGCTGCTCGTCAAGGACAAGGTGATTGTCGGCGTCACGGCCGGCGACTCGGCCCATCGCGGCTACCTGAACGCGTACGACGCGAAGACCGGCAAACACCTGTGGCGCTTTTACACGATTCCCGCCGCCGGCGAGCCCGGCAACGAGACGTGGGCGGGCGACTCGTGGAAGCTTGGCGGCGGCTCGACCTGGTTCACCGGGTCCTACGATCCCGAGCTCAACCTCGTCTATTGGGGCGTCGGCAACGCCTCGTCGGATTACTTCGGCGAGGATCGACAGGGCGAGAACCTCTACACGGCGTCGCTCATCGCCCTCGACGCCGACACGGGAAAGTTGAAGTGGTATTTTCAGGAGACGCCGCACGACGTCTACGACTACGACTCGAACGCCGAGCCGATGCTGATCGACGTGACCGGCAATGGACAAACGCGGAAGCTCGTCGTGCACGCCTCGAAGAACGGCTTCGCGTACGTCCTGGACCGCGTCACCGGCACATACGTCGCCGGGTGGCCGTACGTCGACGAGCTCAACTGGACGAAGGGTCTGGACAGGAACGGCAAGCCGATCGATCAGGTCATTCCACCGGCGGGCAAGCGGACCGACATCTGCCCGGGCGGAGCGGGCGGGCGCAACTGGCAGCACGCGGCATACAGCCCACGCACTGGGTGGTACTACAACACGTCGTTCGAGTTCTGCGAGACGATTGAACCGAAGCGGCAGGAGGCGCAAGAGGGCGACCGCTGGATGGCCAACGCCGGCAACCTGCGCCACCCGTCGGCGACCGCCAAGCCGCACATCGATGCCTTCGACCCGGTGACGGGGAAGAAGGCGTGGACGTATCGGACGAAGTACATGAACCTGTCGTCCCTTCTCGCGACCGCCGGCGATCTGCTGTTCGGAGGCGACCCCGACGGCGACGCGTGGGCGCTCGACGCGACGACCGGCGAGCGGCTCTGGTCGTTCAACACCGGTGGCGGCATCAGCAGCGCGCCGATGGCCTACGCCGTGAACGGACGCCAGTACATCGCGATTGGGTCGGGCATGGGTGCGCTGCACGGCGGCTACGTTCCGCGGTGGTGGCCGGAGGCGCCCATTCCGCCCGCGGCGTCCACGCTCTTCGTTTTCGCGCTGCCCAACCCGTGAGGACCACGATGGCGAAGGTCGTCGCGCTGCCGGGTTGTCTTATCGCCGTGTGGTATTTCGCGGCGGCGTCAGCGCAGTCTCCTGCGTCGCTGGGGTCGCAGACCGCTCAGGCGCGCGTCGCCGCAGGCAAGGCGGCGTTTGGCGCATCGTGCAGCAGCGATTACTGCCACGGCCCCGAGGGCGAGGGCGGTGGCGCGAGGAATCTTCGCGAGCGCCGCTACACACCGCAATTCCTGACAGGCGTGATCGCCGACGGTGTCTCGAGCACAGCGATGGCGGGCTTCAGCAAGAAGATGACACCCGAACAGATCGCGCAGGTAGTCGCCTATGTGCTCTCGCTGGCGCCCGCGGGGTCCGCCGCCGCGCGCGTGACCGCGCCCGACGCGATGACCCCGGCGAAAGCCGTGCGCCCCCCGGTCGCGAGTGCGCCGCCCGTCGCGGCCGTGTCGACACCGCCGGCGACGAAGCCCGGCGTTCCCGCCGCTGCCGGCGAGGTACGAGGAGATCCGGCGGCGGGCCGTGCGATCTTCTTCGACGCCGGGCAGACCGGGAATTGCCGGTTCTGTCACACGCTCGGAGACCGAGGCGGCGACGTGGGACCCGATCTGACGAAGGTGGCGACGAGGCCGGCGCGCGATCTGTTTCTGAGCATCGTGGCCCCTCGCCCAGCCGCCGGATCTGCCTTTGCCGCCATCGTCGTGACGATGAAGGATGGACAGCGCTTCGTGGGCGTGAAGCGCGACGAGACGCCGGACGCGATGCGGCTCTACGACACCTCGTCGGTGCCGCCGGTGCTCCGGTCGCTGCTCAAGACGAGCGTGGCAGCAATCAACCAGACGGACGTGCCGGCGATGCCGGGCGACTACGCGTCGCGCTATTCGCTCAAGCAGTTGCTCGACCTCGTCGCGTTCCTGAAGTCGAGGGATCCGACCTCGCGGGCCGGTGTGACATTGAAGGATCTGTTCTAGACTGTTCTAGACTTATTGCCTCATGGGGGTGCAGACATGGACCTGAGCTTTATCGGCAAGCCGCACGAGTGGGATCCGAGACGGCTATACAGCCAGACGGGCGCCGACTGGCAGCAGCGCGTCGACTTCGACCGGATCCGGAAAGATCGCCTGAGAAAGCTCCAGGCCGAGATGACCGCCCGCGATCTGGGCGCGCTGGTTCTGTTCGCCGGCGCGAACATCCGCTACGCGACCGGATCGTACCAGGGCAACTGGAAGTACAACATCAACATCCGCTACGCCGTCGTGCCGCAGAGCGGCGAGCCGGTCCTCTTCGAGACCGCCGGCTCGGACCTGCAGTGCGCCAAGATCGATTTGCCCTGGATGGAGGATCGCATCCGTCCGGCCATCACCTGGCAATGGGCCGAGGGCGCCGTGCCCTACATGGCCGGCAAGATGGCCGACAGCGTGTGCGAGGTGTTGAAGGAGCGCGGCCTGATGAAGGAGCGCATCGGCATCGACAACCTCGACATGCAGGCGCTGGCGGCCTTTCAGAAGATTGGCTTGAACATCGTCGACGGCTGGCCGTGTGTGTCGGCGGCCCGCGTCATCAAGACGCCGGACGAGATCGAGCTGCTCAAGCAGGCCTCGAGCATCGGCGACGCCGCGATGTGGAAGATCAAGTACGAGTGGCTCAAGCCGGGCGTCCGCGAGCGGGAGATCGAAGCGAAGGTCCACGGGTTCATGCTCGAGCGCGGCTGCGAAATCATCTACGACATCATCGTCGCGTCGGGCGGCAACACCAGCCCGTACCGCCGGTGGGCGACCGACAAACTGATCCGGCAGGGCGATCTCATCATTGTCGACATCAACGCCGTCGGGCCGTCGGGCTACTTCATCGACTTCGTGCGCTGCTTCAAGTGCGGCGGTGCGCAAGGCATGAAGATGACGGAGAAGGAAGTCGGTCTCTATCGCGAGGTCTACGACTCGATGTACGCTGGGCTGGAGAACCTGCGGCCCGGCAAGACCACCGCCGATGTCGCCGCGGCCTTCCCCGTGTACGACGACGACACGTACGGCACGGTCACGCTGCAGCAGTTCGCGCACAGCATCGGGATCACGTTGTACGAGGGGATGTGGATCTCACGGGCGTATTCACTGAAGTATCCGGCTGAAATCAAGGAGAACATGTACTTCGCCATCGAGACCTTCGCCGGGCATCCGAAGCTCCAGCAGACGTGCCGCCTCGAGGAGAACGTGCTCGTGACGGCCGACGGCCCTGTGGTCTTCACGATGATGGAGCACATGGCGGAAGCCATGGCCCGATAAGAGCCATGGAGCGGCCTCTAGTCGCGGTCACGGACTCGGTCTTTCCCAGTCTGGATGCGGCCGGGCGGGTGCTGTCGGCGATTGGCGCGGAGTTGCGCCTCGCCGACGCTCCGACGCCTGACGCGATCCTGAGGGTCGCCCGCTCTGCGGACGCCATCCTCGTCACCTACGCGAAGATCACGGCCGACATCATCCAGCAGCTGACGCGGTGCCGGATCATCTCGCGTTTCGGCATCGGCGTGGACAACGTCGATCTGGCGGCCGCGACCGCGAAGGGGATCGTCGTCACGAAGGTGCCCGACTACTGCATCGACGAGGTGTCGGACCACGCCATGGCGCTGTTGCTGGCCGCCGTCCGCAAGATCCCGTTCTCCGACACCCGGGTGCATGGCGGCGAGTGGAAGATGCCGTCGGTCGTGCCGATCCATCGGTTGCGGGGCACGACGCTCGGCCTCGTCGGGTTCGGGCGCATTCCACAGCTCGTCGCACCAAAGGCGCAGGCGTTCGGCATGGCCGTCATCGCGTCCGATCCCTTCATCCCGAGCGAGGTGATGGCCAAGGCTGGTGTCGCCTCGGTGACGTTCGACGAGCTGGTGGCGCGGGCCGACTACGTGTCGATTCACGCGCCGCTCACGCCGGACACGCGTCACTTGTTCAACGCGGACGTGTTGGCTCGCATGAAGCCGACCGCCTACCTGATCAACACCGCGCGCGGGCCGCTCGTCGACGAGTCGGCGCTCGTGGAGGCGCTCGACGCCGGCCGGCTGGCCGGCGCGGCGCTGGATGTCGTCGAACAGGAACCGCCGCCGCCGGGGTCGCCGCTGCTCACGTGCAGGAATCTGATCCTGACGCCTCACACCGGCTTCTACTCGGAGGAATCGCTCGTCGAGTTGCAGACGAAGGCCACCGAAGAGGTCGTGCGAGTTCTCGGAGGGCAACCCCCTCGTAACCCGGTCAACCCTGAGGCCCTGAAGTCGGCAAGAACAACCTAATCGCGCTGTGGGAGGCTCTCATCATGTCGAACGAACCGTGGAAGACAGACAAGTGGCACGTCAGCCCCTGGAATTTCGCGCCCGAGGTGTTGGCGCAGCTGCACTTCGCCAGACAGATCAAGGTGCACGACGTCACGCTGCGCGACGGCGAGCAGCAGACCGGCGTCATCTTCACCAAGGACGATAAGATCCGCATCGCCGAAGGGCTCGCCCAAGCGGGCGTCCACCGCATCGAGGCCGGCATGCCCGTCGTGTCGCCGAGCGATCAGGCGGCGATCAAGGAGATCGTGAAGCGGAACCTCGGTCCGCAGATCTTCGCCTTCTCGCGGTGCATGATCGACGACGTCAAGCGTGCGGTGGACTGCGGGGTGTCGGGCGTCGTGATGGAGGTGCCCTCGAGCGGGCACATCATCAAGTACGCGTATCAGTGGCCGCTCGAGAAGGCGATCGCGTTGTCGATCGAATCGACCGCGTATGCGCACGAGCAGGGGCTCGAGGTCGTCTTCTTCCCGATCGACTTCTCGCGCGCGGACATGACCTGGGTGCTCGACCTGATCACGCGCGTCGCGCGCGAAGGCCACATGGACGGGCTCGCGCTCGTCGACACGTTCGGTGTCCTCTCTCCGCACGCGATGCAGTACTTCGTGCGTCAGGTGAAGGCCCGAATCAAGACACGCCTCGAAGCGCACTTCCACATGGATTTCGGCATGGGCGTCGCCAATACCGTCATGGCGCTCGCCGAAGGCGTGGAGGTCATGCACACGACGGTGCTCGGCATCGGCGAGCGAGCGGGCAACACGCCGATGGAGGAGACGGCGATGGCGCTGCTCACCCTGTACGGCGTCGACACCGGGCTGAACTACGCCAAGTTCTTCGAGCTGGCGCACCTGGTCGCCGAGCTGTCGCAGACGCCGATTCTGCCGAACCGGCCTGTCGTGGGCGATCAGCTGTTCCAGATCGAGTCGGGGATCATCGCGAGCTGGTTCCAGAACTGCGGCGCCGACAACCCGACCGAGCTCTTCCCGTACCGCTGGGACGTCGTCGGTCAGCCGTCCGCGCGGATTGTCATGGGCAAGGGCAGCGGCATCGACTCGATCAAGGGCGCGCTGAAGGGCATCGGCCTGGCCTTCACCGAAGACGAGGCGATGAAGGTGCTCGTGGCGGTCAAGCAGTTCTCGCTCGAACGCAAGCGACTGCTGACCCCCGACGAGTTCAAGCAAATCGCCGCGGCCACGCTCCCGAGCACGGCCGCGAGCACGGCGTGATTCACGGAAGCCGTCGATGAAAGCGATGGTATTGAGCGCCGCTCGCGACCTGGCCGCCGCCGAGGTCGAGACGCCCAGGCCCGGCCCGGGCCAGGTGCTCGTCCGGGTCACCAACAGCGGCATCTGCGGGACCGACCTCAAGATCTTCACCGGCGCAATTCCGGTCGGCTACCCGCTCATCATGGGTCACGAGATGAGCGGGGAGGTCGTCGAAGGGCACGACGGCGACCGTCTGACGCGCGGCGACCACGTCGTCGTCGACCCGGTGTTGTACTGCGGCGGCTGCTTCAATTGCCGGGCGGGACAGACCAATCTGTGCCCCAACGGCGCGCTCCTCGGGCGTGACGCCAACGGTGGATTCGCCGAGTACGTCGTCGCTCCGCGCACCCACGTGTTCCGCCTGCCGGAGACGATCGATCCCCGGACGGCTCCGGCGATCCAGGTGTTGACGACGTGCGTGCACGCGCAGCGGCGCGCGCCCATCTTCCCGGCGCAATCGGTCGTCGTCGTCGGCCTCGGCGTGACCGGCCAGCTTCACGCGCAGCTCGCCAGGGCGCGCGGAGCGTACCCGGTGATCGGCATCACGCGAAGCGCGTGGAAACGCAAGCTCGCCGAAGAGCTCGGAGCCGACATCACGCTGCCGGCCGGTGACGATGCGATCCGCCGCGTCGTCGAAGCCACCGGCGGCCGCGGGCCGGACGTCGTGATCGAGACGACCGGCATCGTGCGATCGATCGCCGACTCGATGACGATGGCTCGACTCGGTGGAACGCTGCTGCTGTTCGGCATCACGACTGCCACCGAAGGCGCGTTGCCGTTCTACCAGCTCTATTTCAAGGAGCTGAACGTCGTCAACGCACGTGCGGCGAAAGGCGAGGATTTCCCGGATTCCATCGACCTCGTGGCGCGCGGCGTCATCAAGCTGCTGCCGCTGGTGACGCAGGTGATGCCGGTGTCCGAGCTGGGGCCGGCGATCGACCTGCTCAAGACCGACGTCGACGGGCGGATGAAGATCATCCTGGAGCACCGATGAAGAACATCGTCGCGGAACCGGGGAGCGCGGCGGCCGACCGGGCTGGCAGCCCGAGCGTCGCCCTCGTGATGTACTCGGTGATGCTGCTGTCCTACGCGCTGATGGCGGCAAACCGGTTCCTGCTGCCGACCGTCGCGACCAACGTGAAGAACGAGTTCGTCTTCAGCCTCGCGCAGACGGGGCTGCTGACGACGATCTTCACGTTGGGCCTGGGGCTCGGCGGGCTGCCGACCGGGTTCCTGCTGTCGCGGTTCTCGCGTAAGACCGTCCTGCTCTGCGGTATCGCGATCTTCTCGTCCGCCGTCGCCGCGACGACCGTGGCGACCGGCTTCTTGTCGCTGGTGCTCTGCCTCGCCGTGATGGGCGTCGGCATGGCGATGGAAGCGACCGTGATGTTCGCGCTCGCGGCGAGCTATTTCTACAACAACCGAGGGGCCGCGATTGGGTCGGTCAACTTCTGCTACGGCCTCGGTGGCATTGCCGCCCCGATCATCGCCGGGTGGCTGCTGGCCACGTATGGGAACTGGCGGACGCCGATGCAGGTGTTCGGCGCGGCCGGGTTCGTGATGATCGTCCTCATCGGCCTGTTCGTCCGTCACTGGTTCAGCGAGACGAAGCGCGCGTCGACCGCGCGCGCGTCGACCGGCGGCGCCTCGTCGCTGACGAACCGGAACACGATCCTGCTGACGATCATCAGCCTGATCTACGGCCTCGTGCTGTACGGGTTCCTCGGCATGTACGTCACGTTCCTGCGCGACCCCAACGGCCTCGCCTTCCCCCCGCAGACCGCCGCGCGCGTCTACAGTCTCTTCGGCGTCGGCGCGCTGCTGTCGATCGCGGGCGGCTGGCTGGGCGACAAGTTCTCGCCCAAGACCGTGCTCGCCGGCGCGTTCCTGACGACGGCGGTGCTTGGATACCTGTTCGTGCACGGTCCGGCGACGATTGGCTTCCAGGGCGCGCTCACCTTCACGTACGGAGTCGTCGGCAGCGCGATTCTGTATGTGAACCTCGCGGGCTACCACGTGAAGGCGGTACAGAGCAGCCTTGCGAGCAAAGGATCGGGGATGTTCGTGACGAGCCTCTACACGTCGAGCGCGCTCGCGGGCTACCTCATGGGGTTCTTCGCCAACCAGATCGGCTGGGTGGCGGCGTTCGGCGTCCAGATCTCGCTGCTGTCGGTCGTGGCCGCCGTCCTCGCGCTGGGCCTGCGCCAGAGCGAGATGTCAACCTAGGTTCAGGCCGAAGCCATTGGTGGAGGGAACAAGACCATGACGCGTGATGAACGTGGTGTGAGCCGGCGCGACCTGCTGCGCACGGGCACGGTGGCCGCGACGGGGCTGTTGTGGGCGGGGCTGCCCGAGCTCGGCTGGCGGGCCGGTGCGCAGGGGCAAAAGCCTCTCGCCATCGACGTGCACGCCCATCTGTTCCCGGAGGCGTACCTCGATCTCGTGCAGCGCTACGGCAAGACCGACACCGGGACGCAGCGCGGCCGCAAGGCGGGGATTGCGCCCGGCGAGATGGATGCACGCTTCGCGCTGATGGACGCCGCCCGCGTCGACATGCAGATCCTGTCGGTCTCTCCGCAAGTGCCGCATTTCGAGAACACGGCGAACGCCGTGACGGCGGCGAAGATGGCCAACGACATGCTCGCCGATGCGGCGCGCCAGTGGCCGAAGCGGTTCAGGTTCTTCGCGGCGCTGCCGATGCCGCACGTCGACGAGGCGCTGAAGGAGATGGAGCGCGCGTTCGGGCTGGGGGCGGTCGGCGTCGGCTTGTCGACGGTCATTCTGGAGCGCTCGCTCGCCGACGCCGCGTTCCTGCCGGTCTACGAGGAGATGAACCGGCGGGCGACCGTGCTGTTCCTCCATCCGGCGGGCAACGCCATCTACTCGAAGCTGATCGCCGACTATCACCTGACCTGGATGATCGGCGCGCCAGCCGAGGACACGGTGGCGGCCCTTCATCTGATTCAGCAGGGCATTCCCACGAAGTTTCCGAACGTGAAGATCATCAACTCCCACCTCGGCGGTGCGCTCCCGGTTCTGCTCAAGAGGCTGGACAGCATCACGACGTGGGAGTACCCCCAGATGCCGGAGAAGCCGAGCATCGCCCTGCGCCGGATGTACTACGACACCGTCGACTACGGCGACGTGCCGGCGCTGCATGCCTCGATTGCGGCGTTCGGTCTCGACAAGATGGTCCTCGGCTCCGATTTTCCGTATGAGACGGGCGAACTGTATACGCTTTCCGCGAACTACATCCGCGAGGCCGGGCTGAAGCCCGAAGAAACGGCGGCGATCCTGGGCGGCAACGCGGCGAAGATGCTGCGCCTTCCTTGACGAGCTCCGGAGGAGAACATGCTGTTCCACTCGCCTAGTAACGAAGATTCGCGTACTGACCGCTCGCCATCACTCGGCGGTTTGAGGCGAAGCTTCGTTACAGCGGCCGTCGCGTTCGCGACGATGGTCGTGGCCGTCCCGACCGTTGTCGCGATCGCCCGTGGTGGCAGCCAGGCCGGCAGCGATGGAGCCATTCGCGACCAGTCGGAGTGCACCAGGCTGGGCAAGCTGTCGCTGCCGGACGTCACCGTGACCTCCGCCACGGTGATTCCGGCGACAACCGGGATGCCGGAATACTGCAAGGTTCGTGGCGCCCTCGAGCAGACGATCTTGTTCGAGGTCGCGATGCCGACCCTCGGCTGGAACGGCAAGTTCTTCTTCGCGGGCGGAGGTGGATACAACGGCACGATTCCTGACCTGTCTCAGGGGATTGCGCGGGGGTACGTCACGGCCGGCACGGACACGGGCCACCAAGGCGAGAGCAATGACGCCTCGTGGGCGCTCAACAACCAGAAGGCCCGGATCGATTACGGCTACCGCGCGACCCATCTCGTCACGGTTCTTGCGAAGCAGATCCTGCGCGAGTATTACGGTCGCAAGGAACGTCGGGCGTATTTCGTCGCCTGCTCGAACGGCGGCAAGATGGGCCTCACCGAGGTCCAGCGCTATCCGGAGGACTACGACGGGGCGGTCACCGGATGTCCGGTGATCGATCGCACCAGCCTGATGATGGAGTTCATCTGGCTCGGCCAGGCGCTAGGGTCCGATCCGATCCCGAAGGCGAAGCTGCCCGCGATCGCGAAGGCGACGCTCGCCGCCTGCGACTCGCAGGACGGTCTGGTCGACGGCGTGATCGACAGCCCCGACAAATGCCAGTTCGACCCGCAGGTGCTGGCGTGCAAAGGCCCCGACGGTCCCGACTGTCTGACGTCCGGCCAGGTGAAGGCGCTCGCGAAGATCTACGCTGGTCCAGTCAATTCGAAGGGCGAGCAGCTGTTCCCGGGATACCCGCCAGGCCACGAGGAGGACTACGCGGCATTCATCACCGGAGACGGCGACCAGCACCGCTCGAGCACGTGGAGGCTGGCCGACGGGTTCATGCGCTACTTCGTCTTCGGCCCGACCTACGACTCGATGAGGGAGTTCAACTTCGACACGAGCCTGGCGGCGTTGAAGCCCTTCGCGGCCGACCAGGACGCCGACAAGACCGACCTCTCCGCCTTCGAGGCGCGCGGGGGCAAGCTGATCATGTACGTCGGCTGGGCCGACCACTCGATTCCACCGCTTCGCGCGGTGCGGTACTACAACGACGTGCGTGCGAAGACGGGGGGACGCTTCATCCGCCTGTTCATGGTGCCCGGCATGCACCACTGCACGAACGGACCGGGACCGTGGAATTTCGGCGCGAGAGGACAGCGCGCGCTGCACGACGACGCCGAGCACGATGTCGTGCGCGCGCTCGACCGATGGGTGGAGCTCGGCACGGCGCCGACGCAGTTGATTGCGGCGAAGTTCAAGAGCGACGATCCCAAACAGGGGGTCGCCCGCACGCGTCCGCTGTGCCCGTACCCGCAGGTGGCCCGGTACACCGGGTCCGGCAGCATCGACGATGCCGCCAACTTCGCGTGCGCCAACCCGTAGTCGCCGACGATCGCCGGGCGTGCATGCAGTCACAGTCGGTCGGCATCATCGGACTCGGGATCATGGGGTCGGCGATATCCGCCAATCTCGTGCGGGCAGGATTCCGGGTCGTGGGTTACGACGTGCTCGCCGGCCGGCGCGACTTTCATCGCCGAGCCGGAGGAACTTCCGCGCGCAGTTGCCGGGAGGTGGCCCGGCGCGCGGCCCTCATCCTGACCTCCCTGCCATCGTCGCAGTCGTTGCTCGACACCGCTGACGAGCTCATCCGGGGGGGTCAACCGAATCAAATCGTCATCGAGACCAGCACGCTGCCGATTTCGGAGAAAGAGGGCGCGCGCGCGCGCCTCGCGGCGCGCGGCATCACGCTGCTCGACTGCCCCCTGAGCGGTACCGGCGCACAGGCGCGCGACAGGAACCTGGTCGTGTACGCGAGCGGGGGCCGCCACGCGTATCGCCGGACCATCCCCGTGCTGGAGGGCTTTGCGCGCGCGCATCATTACGTCGGCGCGTTCGGCGCCGGCTCCCGGATGAAGTTCGTCGCCAATCTGCTGGTCGCGATTCACAACGTCGCCGCGGCCGAGGCACTCGTCCTGGCCATGAAGGCGGGGCTCGATCCGGCCACGGTGTTGAAGGTCGTCGCCGACGGCGCCGGAAGCTCGCGCATGCTCGAGGTGCGCGGTCCGATGATGGTGAAGGGCGACTACGCCGATGCCACGATGAAAGTGGAGGTCTGGCAGAAAGACATGACGATCATCGGCGACTTCGCCCGAGCGCTCGCATGTCCGACGCCGCTGTTCAGCGCCAGCGCGTCGATCTATACCGCGGCGATGGCGATGGGCCGGGGCTCGGAGGACACCGCCTCGGTCTGCGCTGTTCTCGAGGAGATGGCGAACAATCGGCGCGGCCGCCCTCGGCGAACGAGCCGCGGGCGTCGAAGAAGCTAAGTGCTCCGCTTCACAATTACGGTGACGTGTTTTCGTAACGGCGATCAGTACCCCAATTCAGGAATGCGACGACATTTTTTGACCACAGAGACACAGAGACACGGAGAAGAACGCGCTTCAGGTACCGCGCCCGACGCGGCGCCGCGCAGCGGCGGGCGAGGCGTGCAATCCGCAAACGAACGACCACGTGCACAGGGGCTCGGTCGTTCGTTTTCGGTTTGCGCGCCTCACTGATCGGCCTGCTGTGCAGGCCGACCGCGTCGAGCGCCTTCTCTGCGGCTCAGTGTCTCTGTGGTCGACCTGAATCAATACGTCAGCGTAATTGCGAAATGCTGTCCTAAGACCAGACCGCCCTCACGCGATTAGGAGACGAAGGATGAGCGCAGACGCCCGGGACGGGTACGACCACACCTTCAAGGCCATCCACGACCACGAGATCGAATGGGAGAGCGACGATGTGCGCGGGCTGCTGAAACTGCCGCCCGGCGTGAAGGTCAAGGTCCTCAACTACGACCCGGTGATGAAACGGCTCGACATGAAGCAGCAGTTTCCGCCCGGGTACGTCGAGCCCGCACACACGCACCAGAGCTGGCATTCGATCCTGGTGACCAAGGGCCGCATGTTGGTCGCGGGCAAGGATCTGCGCCCGGGCGACTACGTGTTCGGTTGGGACATCCCGCACGGTCCGTACGAGTACCCCGACGGCTGCGAGGTGTTCATCGTCTACATGGGCGACCCGGCGCACGTGTGGGAAGGGCGCCCGAATCCCAAATCCCGAACCCCGAATCCCGAAACATGATCCCCGACCGGCCGTTCCTCGAGATGCGCGGCATCGTCAAGCAGTTTCCCGGCGTGCGCGCGCTGGACGGGGTCAGCCTCGACGTGCGCGCCGGCGAGGTGCACGTGCTGCTCGGCGAGAACGGCGCCGGCAAGTCCACGCTCATCAGGGTGCTGTCTGGCGTGTATGCGCCGGACTCAGGCGAGATTCACGTCGACGGCCGGAGGGTCCGCATCCGCCATCCCCACGACGCCCAGGCGCTCGGCATCAGCACGATCCATCAGGAGCTCAACCTCGCTCCAGACCTGAGCGCGGCGGAGAACATCTTCCTGGGGCGCGAGCCGATGCTCGGCCGCGTCCTGGGCGTCGTCGATCGCCGTGCGCTGATGCGGCGGACGCGGCAGATCCTCGCCAGCCTCGATCTGCACGTGCCGCCCGACGCGAAGGTGAAGGATCTCGGGGTCGCCGAGCAGCAGATGGTCGAGATCGCGAAGGCGCTCAGCCTCGAGTCACGCCTCTATGTGATGGACGAGCCGACCTCCGCGCTGACGTCGCGCGAGATCGATCGGCTGTTCGTGACGATCCGTGAGCTGAAGCGCCGCGGCGTCGCGATCGTCTACATCTCCCACCGCCTCGACGAAGTGAAGGCGCTGGGGGATCGCGCGACGATCCTGCGCGACGGCGCGCTGGTCGGCACCGTCGCGGTCGCGGAGACGCCGATCGACGAGCTGATTCGCCTGATGGTCGGGCGCGATCTGAAGGACAAGTTTCCGAAGGCGAGCGTCGAGGCGGGTGAGGACGCGCTGCGGGTCGAGCACCTGACGCGCGCGGGCGTGCTGCACGACGTCAGCTTCCACGTGCGCCGCGGCGAGATTCTCGGGCTCGCCGGCCTGGTCGGCGCGAAACGGACGGAAACAGCGCGCGCCATCTTCGGCGCCGATCCCCTCGACGGGGGGCGCATCCTCGTGCACGGCACGCCGGTGGCGATCGAATCGCCGCGCGACGCCATCCGCCACCGGATGGCGCTCATCCCGGAAGACCGCAAGCGCCAGGGCATTCTCGCGTCGATGTCGGTGCGGGAGAACATCACCCTGAGCTCGCTCCCGCGGTTCGCGCGCGCCGGTGTGGTGGACTTCGGGCGGGAGCGGGCGCACGCGCGCGAATACGCGACGTCGCTGCGGGTGGCGACGCCCGACTTGGAGCAGCAGGCCGTCTATCTGAGCGGGGGCAACCAGCAGAAGGTCGTCATCGCGAAATGGCTGAGCACCAACGCCGATGTGTTTCTCTTCGACGAGCCGACGCGCGGCATCGACGTCGGCGCGAAAGTGGAGGTCTACCAGCTGATGGGCGATCTGGTCCGGCGTGGCGCCGCCATCCTCATGATCTCGTCGGAGCTGCCCGAGATTCTCGGGATGAGCGATCGCATCCTCGTCATGCGCGACGGGCGCATCGTGGGGGAATTCGACCGGCGCGACGCGACCGAAGAGCGGATTCTCGCGTGCGCCCTGCGCGGCGCGCCGTCCCCCTCGCCTGACGTGCATGGAGCTTGCGCGTGACCACCCCCGCCGGCGTGCCTTCCAGCTCGCCCCGCCGGACCCTCTGGGGCCAGCTCGGCATGCCGGCGGTGATCGTCCTGATGATGGTGGCGTTCGGGTCCGAGAACCCGAACTTCTGGAGCGCGACGAACATCGCCAACGTGTCGCGCCAGGCGTCGACGCTCGCCCTCATCTCGATCGGCCAGACGTTCGCGATCCTGAGCGCCGGCATCGACCTGTCGGTCGGATCGCTGCTCGCGCTAGTCAGCGTCGTCTGCGCGCAGGAGATGCTGCGGTTCGGCGTGGCCGGCGGCATGATCGCGGGCGTCCTGGCGGGCGGGCTGGCGGGCCTCGTCAACGGCGTGCTCATCGCGAAGGCCCGGGTGCCGGCGTTCATCGCGACGCTCGGCATGCTGGTCGCCGCGCGCGGCGTGGCGCTGACGCTGAGCGGCGGCCTGCCAGTTGCCGGCCTGCCGCGGGCGTTCCTCGTCGTCGGCGCCGGTTACTGGGGACCGTTTCCGATCCCGACCGTCATCGCCGCCGTGGCCTTCGCCCTCGCGCACCTCGTGCTCAGCCGCACGGTGTTCGGCCGCTACGTGTACGCGATGGGCAGCAACGAAGAAGCCGCCGTCCTGTCGGGCATCAACGTCGTCAAGCACAAGATCCTGGTCTATGTGGCGAGCGGGCTCTTCGCCGGCGTGGCCGGCGTCGTGCTGACCTCGCGCGTCGTCTCCGGCCAGCCGACGCTTGGCGAAGTCCAGGAGCTGTACTCGATCGCCGCCGTCGTGATCGGCGGGAGCAAGATTACGGGCGGTGTCGGCGGCATGGGGAAGACGCTGATGGGCGTGCTCGTCCTGGCCATCCTGAGCAACGGCCTGAATCTCATCCAGGTGTCGTC